>Ga0123342_1002494_pt1 | contig 30581 bp, 14 predicted proteins | sample Turbeawhitnodule_FD_89960 | JGI IMG/M metagenome (GOLD analysis project Ga0123342, IMG submission 89960) | Root nodule microbial communities of legume samples collected from Mexico - Turtle bean Mexico white nodule | ecosystem: Host-associated > Plants > Roots > Nodule | place: Mexico: Nepantla... | reverse complement strand
ATAAACATTATTGACATTCTTCCATTTCAATAACATTGGATGTCGCCTTAGAAGAACTTTCATCCATTTTTTCATAATTATAATCTTCCCCGTCATCTGCACACATTAAAACAATGACATTTTCTTTTTCTTGCGGGTTAGCGAGCCAGCCCGCCCCGCCTCGCGCGGGCCGCGGGCTAATGCGGGTTAACGGGTTGAAATGGTTAGCCCGCCTCGCGTTTTTTACCTGCGGGCTGTGGGCCAGCCCGCATGGTCCACCCCACTTTGCCATTCCTAAATCTCATACATAATCCTTTTTGGATTTGAAATAGACCTATGAATTATGTAATATGGATATATTATGGATTACATAATCCAGAATTCAATCTCATATATAGAAAATACTTCCACATTATGTAATCTGGAAGGTAATCACACATTTAAAAAAAAAGATTTCCAAATTACATAATTCTGAAACTAATCTTATATATAGAAAAGACTTCTGGATTATGTAATTCATAAACTAATCACAAAAGGCTTCTGGATTACATAATCCGAAAACTAATTTTGGATTTAGAAAAAAACTTTCAAATTATATAATTTGAAATATTAAAAAAAATATTTTTTGAAATATAAAAAACTTATGGAAGTGGCATTATGGTGGTGCAGGAAGAAGCAGCCGATGTTATAATGTTATATAATGATGGTTGAAACTGTTGTTAGAAACTTTAATTTTCAACTATTCAACACTCTAAAATTTTCTTTAAAAAGTTTCTTTTCCACTTATGCAAACGAAATACCATCATCCCATGACTTCCCCACAAATTTGATTTACAGAAAAAGGATTTATGATATTTCATCCGCACATAATATAAATATTTTAGTAGTATAGAAAATTATTACAGGTTTCAGGTTTTTCTGACTAATTTTTGTTTTAAGTATTTGATTTTTTCTTTAAATATTTAATATATGAATTTTTTTTGTTAAGATACATGAAAGAGATATTAATTTATATTTATTTTGGTCTAAAATATTCTTCTAATATTTTTTGTCTCTTAATACTTTTTATTATAAGAACCAATGTTTTTTTTTATACGGTAATATATTAGATCCATATATAATACGGAAACATATTTAACTCTATTATCAATATATCATGCTATTAATATATATTATATTGATTAATTGAGGTAAAATTCTAAAGCCTCTTACACTATTGAAAATGAAAGAAAAACTCCCGTTTACTTATTTTCCCCTCTTTCCTTTTAAGAGAAAGTATAGAAATTAAATAGTAAGAATATATGGTTAAAATAATAAGAAGTATAAGGGAAATGACATTCCTCTTCTTAAAAAGAACCTATCTTCACATAATAGGACCAAACAAACAGGGTTATACAGCAAGACAATTAAAGGGATTTGATAGCAATTTAAGTGTAACTACAACCATTCATTCTTCATTTGTCTATTATCACTTTGTCCTAGCTATTTTTAATGTTATCATCTGTCCTAATTAAGCAACTCTATTTTAATTTATAGACCTTCTTTTTCTTCTTTCTTCGGTATCAATGGCCACACGCCTGCATTTAGTTTTTTTATTGTATAAAGAAAACTATTTTAAGTGAAAAAACATCGAAGTTATAAAGAAGTAGAATAAAAAAGTTACTTAAATATAGATAACGTCCAAATGAAAAGAGAAATTGTTGAGACAAAGAATTCTTTGAGTTAAATATGTTTTTTTTTTCTATAGTATAATATAAAATTGATTTTCTGTCTACAAACTTTAATATTTTGTGGGTTAATATATTAATGGTTGTATTTTGTTATTGTTTATTTTGTACAATTAGTTATTAGTTATAAGTTCTCAAATTATTTTAACTAACTTGTAACTCCTTTGTACAATAACTTATATCTACCTTGTTGCACGACATAATAATATAAAATATTAATGCACCTTCTACCATGCTTTTTGAATTTTGAATTCATCATCCTATATCTCACAACAACTAATGTTACTTCTTTTCTTTTCATTTTTCTTTGGCTCATCTAACACACGCTCTGTGCAACATAAGTGATTCTTGCTCTTTCTAAAAACTTATCTTTCATTAACAAAAACTAAGAGAACAACACATGCTACATTTTTATAAATGAAAAAATCAAGTAGAAACACTTATTTTAAAGAATTAAAAGTCAAATTTGCAACTAGAAAGTAAAAATATATTTACTTTTTATAAAACAAAATTTTAAAATGACCAAAAGTACTTGAAATTAAGAAATTTTATAAATAACACTAATGGCAGAAGGATCCCAGAAAATATATTTGGAGTTGAGTTTTAGAAAATGTAATGCCAAATTGAAAGTTGCTATCATTCACATCATAAGGGTATTTGCCGGCATGCAGCATTAATATTGTAGAGTTGTACTTATGTATCTCTCTCAACCTTTTATCATCTTATCAATATCATATTTTATATATATTCCTTTCTCTTGTGGATGATATCTAAGATCTCATATTTCCTCTTCTTCTACCTATGTGTCTTTTTTCATATCATTGCCATACATATTTTGTCTTCCCTACATATTTTATTCCCACAAAACTATTATGTTATTTCGCAATACTTTTGGGATTAATCTCTCTTGTTTAAACAACAAAAAATGGAAAATAAAATTAGGATACGGTATGTCAAATCATATTTTAATAAAATCTTGACATATTAAGTAATGGAATAATTTATTCTAATATAACCATTTTTTAAAACATTATTTCTTTTTTTGTTAACTTTTAAAATAAAATAAGATTTTGTTTCTGTAAAAGTTATGATTAAGAGAAAAAGACACTTTGTCACTCTGAATAACTTTTTTAGGAATAAAAAAAGAGAGAATAAAAGTTAACTAATAATGGTTGAGTGAACGTGTTATGTCCTGATTCCATCATAAATGGAATAATTTGTAGAGACTATGAGGACAAAAACAATCCAGAGACCGGCCTTAATTACTTTAATAATAAATAAAATAAACCATTTCATTGGATATATTTGTATTCTTATCATATAATTGAAAGTTTCACCTAGATACTATTTATCTATTTTAATATTTTTTTAAATTATACACATTTTAATGATTAAAAGATAAAATTACACAGAATTACAAATTCCTTTCATTTTAATACAATAATATCCTACGCATCTTAATAATTATTTAACCTATGTCAAATGACTGAGTATTTGTACGAATACAATTTCTACCACATCCTTTTAAATTTTAAGGATTTTGATACATTTTTCCTATATTAATAGATATTAAATTACTCTAATGTCTTTATTTATTTTTTAATAAATAATTTATTACATATTTTTTATTTACATTTAAAAATCATAACTATTTTTATTAAAAAAATCTTAAAAGCATTTTAAGACAGAGATGTTTGATTTTCAGAATTGGAAAATTTAAAAATCTAAATGATAATATTATAAATTATGCTTCAGCAACTTTAAAATATTTTTGAAAAATAATAAAATTTTAATTTGAGATAATTATATTTCGAAAATATTTTATTAATTAGAGAGTGAGTTAAAATATGAATATTTTTTTAAAAACCAAAATGATAACATTACTTGTAATAATATTATCTGTTTCAAAAGAGTTGAATTTAGAGATTAGTAGCAACGCTTACTGACAGAATTTGAGTGGTCTTAAATTTAAAAAATATTTGTACGCAAGTGATATGTATAACATGATGATGATTACTAGGCACATTAACTGTATAACATAATGCTGATGTCCACCATGAAGTGCCACTAAGTACATGAAGGAATCAAACCCGAGTCCACTAAATAATGGAAGAAGTTATAACCATTATACCAAACCAATTTAGTCAACAATACCATTATATATAAACAAAAATGTATTTCAACTCCAATATAATTAGATGTTTATAACCTTGCACTCATTTAACTTTAAATGATTTAAATGATATGAGTGCAAGTCTATTATTTTTTCAATTTATGTTTGATGAAATCAAGATCTCTAATATTAGGTATATAAATTAATTAACTTTTTAACATGGAGAATGTTGATATTTTTGGTTTCCTTAACCTCAATTTATAGTTTAAGAATAAAAAAATGAAATATTATATTTACATTCAACTATTAATCCATGAATCCTGACAAAATATTTAAGAATATTTGTACATGATCCCATTTATTGCTAAAGTACAAATCACTTTCTTTAGATCTTACATAATTAATTCAACATCCTTAATCAATTTTCTTATTTTAGGTCATATTGAAAATTGATATTTTTTTGTTTCACATATAATAATTTTGTGGGTTTTAATAACAAAATAATATTTTTTTTTATTCAATATATTGTAAATTATTGATGACTTTTCTTTTTAGTGTTATTAATTTATGCAATGTATTAGATGGTTAATCCACTCCATCTTCACAGATACTTGAATGAATACTAAGGTATTTAGTTTTTACATTGAGACTATATATAGTCTTAGTTATTCAATCTTAGAATAACTGAAATTCACTATCTTTATATGATTAACACAAATAATCTACAGATAAACATATACAAGACAAGTAACAATAAAAGATTAAGAGGATATGTCCTACCATTGGATCACATCAAGAGGAAACCAACCAATTAAACTCTTGATCACTCAAGAGGAAACAAACTAAAAACACTCAAACAACACAAAAAGAAAAATGTTACCCGAAAACACAACATATTTATCACTAATAGAAACTAGATACCAATGCATTTTCTAGTCTCTAATAATATCTAATTTAGTAAACATAACTAATTATTATTTTTTCTCTAAAACTTGATTTTTATTTAATGATTTTCTTGTAATATTCATTCTTGTATACTTTAATATGTTTTTAATTATGATTATTGTTGGTACAAAATATTTAGTTGTTATTGTTGTAAGTAATTATAGTAAACTTAAATAGAATTGAGTAGAAATAGTTATCATATAGCAAGAGTATGAGTGGATCACATTTACCTAGATTGATAACTCTTCCCAATGAACGAACCAAGGCATGACTTGGGAATAATTACATTTCCAACTAAGGAAAAAGTTATATGTTTAATAACCAAAAATTATACATGAGAACTTGTTGACATATAAATTGAGAACTTGTTGACATATAAATAGAGAACAAAAATATAAAATCTATATGTGTTTAGTAAAACATTCATTTAAATTATCATTACTAAAATATCATTAAGTAAAATTTAATTTTAGAGAAAAGTTGTTATATTGATTAAATTAAATATTATTTTAGAGACTGAAAAATTATTGATATCTAAATTAGGTTATATTATTGATAAATAATTTCTAAATTAGTATCTAGTTAGCTACCAAGGTTTTAACTACCAATTATTAAGTTTTAAAGTTGATAGCTAAAACCGTAGCTAATAATTATATATCAATTTAAAAAATGTTTATTAATAATAAAAACTAATTTAAATATTAATAAATCTTTTAGTCTTTAAAATAGTATGTAATTTAATCAATTTATCAACTAATTATTATTATTTTTATCTAAAATTAATTTCTATTTAATGATTATCCTATCGTGTAGATAAAATTGTTTTATCTATTTAATAAAGTATCTTTGTAATAACTTTTAGTTTATTTAAATAAGATATTAGTCTTTCAAAACAATTTATTTAGATAAAACTTATATTTTATTATTTTATTTCTTAAAGTAATAATAAAAATTACTAATGTGTAAATTATGTTTATTATAAATATTTTTGGATTATTGTGACAATTTTTTTGGATTATCGATTTAAGGTTAATATTTTTATTACGGTTTTCATTATTCAATTATTTTTAATAAAATATTTATGCATTAATTATGAAATGATAATGATTTAAAACTATAATGAAGAATAAATATTAAATAATACTTGAAATTTAATTTAAATAAAAAATTTAGATTATAAAAATTTAAAATAAATTGAAAATAAAATTTTATAAAATTGAAAATATGTAATTATCTATTCACTACAAGAAAATTATTAAATAAAGACTAATTTTAGAGACAAAAAATAATTAGTCACTATTAATTAAATTAGATACAATTTTAGACTAAAAGAATTATTGGTATCTAAAATGGTTTCTTTTTTTTATAAGAAAAAAAAATAAATTAATGGAGGTATTTCAGGGATATTTTAACCCTTATACAAGAAACTCAAACCACTCAAATACCCTCAAGAACATTATCAATCGCATAACTAACCTGTATTTTTGATGACGGGCCTTATACAAATTAGTGGTTCAAGACACCAATCAAAATAAGAAAAACATGTTAGTTTAACCTTCGTAGTTACCCACGACCAAACCTTCAACTGAACCATCGTAAAGATTTTATTATGATCTATAATTCCATTTCTAAAAATCTTCTTATTCCTTTGTTTCCACAGTTCTCCTATGACTGTTATCCACATACAAAGCCAAATGTTATTAACAACTTCACTTTAATTAGTCATCCTGAATTGTGCGAAGTGCTTTTTTGGTTCACGATGAACCGTCGATGCCACACCTACCCATTCATAGCATTTTGACCACACCAACCAAGCTACCCTGCAAGTACAAAAAAGACGTGACATTGTTTCCTTTTCCTCCCCACACATGCTACAAATGTTATTCTCCACTGATATCCCTCTCTTCACCAAATTTGATTTAGTTGTTATTTTGTCCTCCAACACCCGCCATGCAGTCAAGTGAGCTGATGGTTGAGCCTTTATCCTCCAAAACCCCTCATACATAGCTACTACTTCCCCCTGTTCGTCATCTTTTAGGATAATGTACGTTGAATTGACTGTATACTCTGTTGTTTCACTTTCCTTCCACACCCACCAATCCTCCTTTTCCATGCTAATACTCTTGCTTCCCATTAGCCTTCCCATCTCTAGCTGTTGGTGTTTTCCCAATCAAACAAACTCCTCCTCCATCCTATCTTCCATACGCACTGAAGATTGTTATTCAACTCCCCTCCTTGCCATAACTTATCACCCTTGCCAAAAAAAATAGAGAAAAGTCTTAGAAACTTATCTTTTAGCGCCTCGCCACCCAACCATTTATCCTCCCACAACATGATTTCTTTCCCATTCCCCCTCTAGAAACATCTCCTTTTATGACTCCCTTGAATGGGCATCCCCAAATACTTAAAAGGAGTTTTCATCACCTCACAATTCAAGATAGTTGCACAACTCTGTAACAAGTACTGATTGCATCCCACCCCTTCTATGTGACTCTTCATATAATTAACCTTTAGCCCTGATGCCAATTCAAAACAATTAAGCATAATTTTGATCACGAATGCATTTTGCGGGTTTGCTTTGCAAAAAAAATAGTGTCATTCGCATACTGAAGCATATTTACCTTTACTTGCTCATCTCCAACAGTTAGACTCTGAAGCATCTCCTTCTCCATCGCTTTCCTTACCACGCCGGCTAAATCCTCTGCCACTATCAAGAAGAGAAATGGCGCTAATGGATCAACCCTGTCTCAACCCCTTCCTAGGTTTGAACTCCTAAATAGGACTACCATTCACTAGGACAAAGATCGACAATGATTCTAGGCAAGCTCTTATCCATTCAATCCACTTTCCACAAAAACCAAGTCTCTGTAACATATAATAAATAAAATCCCAATCAACGAGTCGTATACCTTCTCATAGTCTACCTTGAAGAATATGCAACTACTTTTTGAACTATTTGCCACTAAAACACTCTCCATTAACCCCCAACCAACCAGAAAAACAGACTATTTGACATCGATGACCTTGTGCAAAACCTTCTTCAACCTCAAGGACAAGATTTTGGCAACTATTTTGTACAAGCAGCCAACCAAAGAGATTGGTCTAAAATTGTTTAAAAGTTGGGGATTATCCACTTTAGGTATAAGTGAGATAAATGAAGCATTCGTCCCCCTTGGCCACCTGCCACACTTCTCAAAATTGTTCCCCGCTCTTGATCTCTTCCTAGCAGAACTTGATGAAATCGAAGTTAAAGCAGTCAGGTCCCAGACTTTTCAAACTGTCACAACTCCACATCTCATTCTTTATTTCCTCTTCTGTGATTCTTTTCACCAACATATACCATTGTCCTCGTCTGAGATGTTTTTAAAAACTGCATTGTCAAGCTTGACTTGTGGCCTATCACCTCCACTGAACGTGACCATAGAGAAATCCCTTACCTTTCCTTTTACCCCCGTTTGATCTTTGTGCCATTGCCCATTACCCGCTGATTTCATTTCTTACCCTTTTCCACTTGATAACTGAGTGAAAATACCTAGTGTTCAAATCCCCTTGCTAAAATGTTTTCTACATTGATAAAAAAAAAAGTTAAATTGGTATCTAATTAGCTATATACCAAATACTTTGTTTCTAAAGTTAATTAGATATCAATTTAGAAACTATTTTTATTAATAATATTTTAGATAACAATAATTTTTTTAGTTTTTAAACTAATATCTAATTTAGTAACTAATTATATTTTTTTCTTTAAAATTATTTTTTATTTAATGATTATTAAGATGTGTTTCAATAATTAATTTTGTGCTTATTTAAGACTTAAAGTATTTTAAATTTTTTAAAATATCTATTTACCACAGAAAAACTCAACATATTTTGGAAGTGTTTTGGCATTTCCTAGTGTTGTTATGATTAAATGCAATACCATCGGAGTAGTGAAAGGTAGCCCAGGTAATTATTAATTAGGAATCACTAATTTTTTTGGGAAACTTTGTTGCTTACATTGGTGTGAGTGCCTTTCATGCGTAAACATATGATGTTAAGCATGCTATTGAAAATGCACTTGCCAAAGGTTAAAGTGAGATTGAATTGGATTTGGAAGCTATTCATCAATTGTTAATATGGTTCTATGAGATGACCATATCTATAAGATTTCAGGTCTCATTTACAGAGAATGCTAGTGCTCACAGAATAACTATTTTGAATTTCAAGAATAAACCAATCTTAATAAAAATAACATGTCTAAATATCAATTCACTTCAGTGAGTTTATTCTTGTTTCTTTTTTTTTTATATATTTTATAAGACATGTTTGGGTGTATTTTTTTTTAAAAAAGAAAAGTGTTTTACCAAATAATTTGAACTTATATGATAATAACAAATTATAAATGTTGATTGGGCAAAAATGCATATATTTGCACCAAGCCATGCATGCAAGGTGATTGGGCAAGAATGGAGTACTATAAATAAGGAGTTGAATGGCCAAAGACAAACACTAGACTAAGAAGCATCAAGGGCAATTCCCATGGAGATCCCTTTCCTTTCCATCTTATCTTACTCTCTTCTCTATGTCATTCTCTTTCTCCTTTTCCAGCTTCTCCTCCAAGCCAGAAACTTCCAGAATCTTCCACCTGGTCCACCCTCTCTCCCCATAATCGGCAATCTCCACCACCTCAAACGCCCCCTCCACCGCCATTTCAAAGCCCTCTCCGACAACTACGGCCACGTCATCTCCCTCTGGTTCGGATCACGCCTCGTCGTCGTCGTCTCCTCCCACTCCCTTTTCCAACACTGCTTCACCAAAAACGACATCGCCCTCGCCAACCGCCCCCGCTTCCTCTCCGGCAAATACATCTTCTACAACTACACCACCCTTGGCTCCTCCCCCTACGGCCACCACTGGCGCAACCTCCGCCGCATCACCGCCCTCGAACTCCTCTCCACCCAGCGCATCAACACCTTCGCCGCTATTCGAAGGGACGAAACGAACAGACTCATTCGGAAGCTCGCCGAGGGCGCGTCCAGCGACTTCGCCGAAGTGGAACTCACTTCCAAGTTCTACGACATGACGTTCAACAACATAATGAGGATGATCTCAGGAAAGAGGTACTACGGCGATGACTGCGACATGGCCGATGTGGAAGAGGCGCGGCAGTTCAGGGCCATGGTTTCGGAGCTTCTGAAGCTGTCCGGCGCGAATAACAAGAACGATTTCATGCCCCTACTGAGGCTGTTTGATTTTGAAAACCTTGAGAAGAGGCTTAAGAAGATTAGTTCCAAAACAGACACCTTCTTGAACGGACTCCTGGAAGAACACCGGAGCAAGAAGCAGCGTGCAAATACCATGGTGGATCATCTCCTCAGTTTGCAGGAATCGCAACCTGAATACTACACTGACCAAATCATCAAAGGCCTTGCTTTGGTAAAACTTTACAATTTTTTTTTTGGATATTTTGATAAGTTTAACCAATATAAGATCTGACATAAAAGTTTGTTAGTAGTACTCTTAGAGAGTAAAGTTATATATTCAAGTACATAATCAAAATTTGCCTATTAAGTGAACTGTGTAATTTGAATTATGAACTTGATTTAATGGAGTTGAGTTACACAATAGGGCATGCTCATTGCTGGAACTGATTCATCAGCAGTAACATTAGAGTGGGCATTATCATGTGTGGTGAACCATCCAGAGGTGATGAAGAGAGCAAGGGATGAATTGGAAACACATGTGGGAGAAGAGCGGTTGTTGGATGAGTCTGACTTATCAAAATTACCTTACCTTAAGAACATTATCTTTGAGACACTTCGGTTGTATACTCCTGCGCCATTGTTGCTGCCACACTCATCTTCTGAAGAGTGCAATATTGGGGGATTCAAAGTTCCACGAGACTCTATAGTGCTGATAAATGCTTGGTCCATTCACAGGGACCCTGAAGTGTGGAGTGAAGCCACAAGTTTCAAGCCTGAAAGATTTGAAAATGAAGGTGAGTTGGAGAAGCTAATTGCATTCGGGTTGGGAAGAAGGGCTTGTCCAGGAGGAGCTTTGGCCATGCGTGCACTCTGCTTGACTCTGGGATTATTGATTCAATGCTTTGATTGGAAAGTAGTTGGTGATAAAGAGCTTGATATGAGAGAAGAAAATGGATTCACTTTGTCCAGGTTAATCCCTTTAAAGCTCATGTTTAAAGTACGCCCACTCATCAATAAGCTTCTGGATTGATTTGTTTAAGCTTCCACTAGTTACTATCCAAGAATAAAATCATAATAGTGATTTTATAAAAATATATTTACATGTAATTTTGTTGAAGTATTTTTAACATTATTTTTTTTATCATACAGGAGTTTTATTTCTATATCTATAATTCTAAAGCAATAACTTTTATATTTTAATATAAGTTAATTTTTATATTTTATATTGCTTTGTGATCCAATATAAATATTATCAATGTAGAAATTAAAATATATTCTAAATCAGATTTTAACTGAAATAAAAAGTGTCTCCATTAAAGAGGAGTAATCAAAATAACATATTTAAAATCGCAATCAATTCATTTAATGTCATAATTGATGTTAGGTGTCTTTTATAACAAGTTAAATTGAACAATTTTTTTTCTGCAGGGAAAAGATCCTTTTATATTAGTTATGGCATAAATCATAACATTCTTTTTTTTCATATACATTATATATGTAATCTCTACACCTAATTTTGAAATTTGAATAGTATGGAAGTTTGAATAATATGAATTTCCTCTTTCAATTGTTTTTTCATCATAATTTTTTTTCTATGTTTTTTAATCAAATCAACTTGGCATATCCGATCATACATAGACTCACAAGTTAAGGTATTTGTGCAAAGTATTTTTTTTAACCTACAATATAGGTTATTTAATTTTAGATCTTAATTTTCAAATATTGATCGTACAACATGGTGCTTTTATCGTTTAATAGATATAATTTGATCCTTTTCATATTAGATGTAACTTCATGTCCTATTGGTTTAAGCATTTAATCAAAACTACATGTTGTTGAACTTTTTCTCTAACTTTCTTGTAATTCCTTCTTTCCCAATCCAACAAGTTCAATTATGCAGTTAACTATGAAGATAAATGTTGAATCTAAAAGGAGGTTGAATAGAGCCTAAGACTATTTTGTGCAAAGATAAATCATCTAACAAACAACAATAACAATACAACAATTTATATTGTTTCACTCACAAAATTTTAGGTTATGTACAATTGTCCTTTAAGAAACTTCTCAAAAAGATTCCACTAATAAAAAACTTGATTACAAAATGAGTACACAAACCATTCTTTATTATCCCTTCCTAATCTTTTCCTGAGATTGATAATTTGAGTATTCTTTTAGTTGTCACTCTTGACTACAATCATATAAGATAGAAGGTAACAAAGATTACTCTTAGAGAGAGAATATAACAAAAATTCTCACATGGGTAGCTTCACATAATGTAGAATACAAAGGTTTCACATTTACATAAAGAAATATTGACACTCAAGCTTACAATGTTATTTCTCTTGTATGTTTTTTTGTTTCAAATAATCATTAAAAAAAACGCACATAGGAAATAAACTACTTACTATCTCATTTAATTTTAATTGACATAATAAATTTTACTTTCATTACAAAAATATCATCACATCACTTTTTATGTTTTCTATTTTTTACTAGTGTTGGGTTATAAGGAAGGAGAAGCCAAAAAATATATATTTTATTTTGACTCATTAAAAGATCATTGACTTTATTAGGATTTAGAGTTTAGGCATCTAGTAATAGTAAATGTGTGTCTTATTAGGAGTTTGAAAAACTTCTACTACATTTGTACGTAGGCTTATAGTCACCTCCATTAATAAACCCCTACTAATATTAGAAATTTTAATAGTGTTATAATCTAATTATTTAAAAAAAAATCTTAAATCACTATGTCTCCGAATACATATTTTAAATAATAATATATATTTGATAAAAAATATATTACATTTTAGTACTAACCTCCACGTATAAAATGTAATATATTTTCAAACAATGCAAACAATAGAACTTTAATTTAAATTTTCTTGTTCATATTAAACACTAAATATCAAATTTGCTTCTCCAAAATTTTATACTATATTATATAAAATTTTGAAACTTATAAATACTTATTTATATGTTATGCTAAAAACAATTTATTTATTTTATTTATTTTTAAGTACTCTTTTATGTATTATTTTTTTAAGGCAAATTCTTCCTACACCATATCCATTTTAACCTCCACCATATCAATTTTTTAAATTTCCAAAACTACCCTTATTCCAAATTAAAAAATCCAAAATAATAATTATAATTCAGAAATAAAAAAATACATGTGGAAAAAAAATTCTGAACACAAAACTAAAAATACATTCTGGATAAAAAATTTCAGATTTCAAAAATATGTTCCGAAAATTGAAATCCAAAATATTTCAGATAAAAGTTTCAAAAATAATTTTTCCATTTTTGTGTAAGGTTATTTTCGTCATTTAAGAGGGATATTTTTGTCATTTTCTAGAGCTGATTGGATGCATGCTGAAGTTGATATGGTGGAGGGAGAAATTGCCATTTTTTAATTGAATTGTTTTTATGTCTCTTATAATTCCTTTCTTAAGCTTTTCTTATTTTTAATTTTAATGATTTTATTGTTAAAATTGTTATTTATTATATTAAAATATTAATAAAAAACAATGATACTTCTTTTAATTAATTTAAATACTTGTAATTAAATTAATTACATTATTTAAATACTTATGATATAAAAAACCTAAATATTTATGCAATAATCAAGCTAACGCTTATACCGTATAATAATCATGTGTCTGCCTAACCGACGCATAGATGAATAAAAAAATAAAAATACCCATGTAGTGTTGGCCTAACTCATGATACTTTGTCCAATTAATTTAAAAATTATATTTTTTTAACGTTCCATAAACCGACACAAATCCATTTCTTTTTCTTCACCTAACGCATCCCAATAGAGTGAGTTTGGCTCACACTAATGATTTTTTGTCCGTTTAATGTCGGCTTGAGCCACTTTATTTGCGTCTGATCATAAGCCCACACTAATTTCTAGCGGTTAAAACGTGTTTTTTCTTGTAGTGACAAATATTTTGATATATATGTGTGAAAACCTATCAAATAGTGAAGAAGTAAGAGTTAAATTGTGTTTTTAGTACTTTTTACAAAGCTTATCTAATAAACAATAATATATGAAGTTTAATGTTGGACAAACACACTAACAAACAAGTTTTCTAAATTACTATGTTTGATGAAGACTCAACAAACACATTTTCAAATTGAGTAACAAACTATTTAAAATACTTTTCAGAGTTCATTTTCACAAATCTCTCCTTATATTAGTTATAGATTGATAATATACAATGTAAAAAGGTAAGGGTTGAGAGAGATTTAAACAAGGTATTTTTTGTATTGTTTCATCTCATTACTCAAACTACTTGCAGTTCTTGATCAACATGGTTCTACTAATAAAAAATAATGTTGCAAGGTATAAAAGGCAAGTATATACTTGGATGGATCCATTTACAACTATAAATATTTTTTCACTAAAAAAAATTAAATTACCGATGGATATATATTCAATAGTAAATGTTTTATTACCAACAGATTTAACTGACGGATCTAACAATTGAAAAACAAAAATATGATAATTATAATAACATTATTATTATTATTAACTATAATAATATAATAATTAATAATAATATTTTTTTATCAACAATAAATTAATGAAATAAAAAGGAACACTTAAGAGGTGTCCCAACCCGTAAACAAGAGCAATCTCAGCTTAGGCGGACATAATACATAACATGGTTAAGAACTAGATCTCTTAACACTCCCTTACCCCACATATCAGACGAATACTACATAGAACCAGCCTACATACACACCTATTACGAATATAACAGAACAAAAACTGAAACTTGATAGTTACTGTAGGGGTAGTAAACTCCCTTTCCTTCTTTTGCTTCAAAGCAAAGAGCTCCAACATTAAGACACGACCTTAATCTTCAATTCTTGAGCGAAATAATGCAACATAATGTTGTTCATAAGGTCTTCAGTCATAAACAAATAGCCGTGTCAGTCCGTGTAGCAACTCCACCACGTAGGATCTAATATTCCCATTGTGAATTCTAAATTTTTTTTTAATCAGCAATAAGATGAATTGAATTATGTGGAATACTTCAGGGTATCCCAATCCATATACAACTACCAAAATAGATACTTTCTTCAAAGCAAAGATAAGCCTATTACCTAAGCATAACCAAGAACAACAATCCACATCACACATAAAAACAACCATGAATAACACCACCAAGTGAGTTCTAAAATACCCATTGCACACCCCTACTCCAGTGCCATGTTTCAGCAGCCCAAACTTGGATCATCTAAACACCGATCCTGCCGCACAACATGGTGTTAGCTACTTCCATACCAGACCATCCTAAACCATCCAGCATCAAACCAATTAATTAATAATAATATTATTATTATTAATTATAATAATATTATTAGAATTGATATTAATAATAATATTATTAGTATTGATATTGATAATAATATTAGTAGTATAATAAAAAATTTTATTTTTTAATTATTAATTCCAGAGATTTGTTGAAAGGAAACTTAAAAGTTAAATTCTTGAACTCTATTTTTTTTTTAACCCTGATGAAGGAAAGAGAAACTACCTCGGTAGCTTTATTTTGTCTTTTTTTTGTGTGTGAAAACCATATTACTGAAATATAAGAGATTATGATAACGACATCTTAATAATTTTAAATAAAGACACAAATCTGTGATAAATTTAATACATATATATTTTCGGTTATTCTAAAAGGCATCAGAGATTAATTGTCCTCATCACACTTCCATTTTCTATGAAAAACAGAGAAACATAGAACAATGAAAGTTGCAGCTACCTACCGTCTGCCTTTGTGTTCAATATTTGTACATGCACGGCAATGAAATCTACTGTGAAAGCATCTTCAGTTGAATACTAATATTAAAAAGTAAAATGTTACAGCTGAAAAACACCTATTTACAATTATAAAATTACATAATATAATTTCAGATTAATCTATTTTAATAAAAAAATATTTTTCTATTAATCTGATTTAACATTCTCAACATATTCATAGGACTACTAATTAAACATTAAATGATTTAGCATTCTCAACATATATTCATAGGAATACTAAACACTAAAACACCTAATAGTTTCCAATAATAACTCCAATATGATGTTAGCAGATTTGACATGAGAATATTATATATTTTTGTATTATAAATGATTGGTTGATAAAAATGAGGCCGTCTTTATAATATTTTAATGACAAGGAGAAGTTGTTGACATTTGTATAACCATGAAAAGAGTTGGGTTAGGTATTCTTAATAAAAAAAATATAATACTCTCATGTCAAATTTGGAGTTATTATGGGAACTATTATGTGTTTTTAGTGTTTAGTAGTTCTATTACAAATTGATCTTGAAAAACACTAATAGATCAAGAGAAAAACTCATCTCACCCTTTTTTTTTCTCACCAGTTACTAATCTAATGAAGTGAAAATTCAATTATGCTATAAATCCATATCCAATCTCATAACCCCAGTAATAGGTAGAAGTAGCAACTAGGAAATGGTCCCTTTGGTTTATTACTCACTCATTTTTCTTGCTTCCATTTTCACATTAAAGTTTCTTCTACAAAGAAGAAGGCTAAAAAACCTTCCACCACATCCACCAACTCTTCCCATAATCGGCAACCTCCACCTTATCAAGCCACCGCTCCACCGCTCCTTCCTCAGCTTATCGCAAAAGTATGGCCCCATCTTCTCTCTCTGGTTCGGTTCACGCTATGTGGTGGTCATCACCTCCCCAACCTTGGTTCAAGAATGTTTCACCAAATACGACACCGTTCTCGCGAACCGGCCACGGTTACTCACCGGGAAGTACCTCTTCTACAACTACACCAGCATGGGGTCTTCCCCCTACGGTGAGCACTGGCGCAACCTTCGCCGCATCATCACCATCGATGTCCTCTCCACGCAGCGTCTCAACTCCTTCTTTGAAATCCGAAGGGAAGAAACCATGAGGGTCATACAAAAGCTTGTTCGGGAAACATGCAAGGGCTTTACCCATGTGCAGATCAGACCCAGGTAAAGATCGTAAAGAACGTGACAACAAAATTTGTATTATTTTTTGACGTATCTGATACTCCAAAAGTTGAACCAAATAAATGGAGTGGAAGTGAAGAAGATGTAGTTTTGTGCAGGCTGACAGAGATGACATTCAACAACATGATGAGAATGATATCTGGGAAGCGGTACTACGGTGACGACGGCGACGTGACCGACGCAGAGGAAGCGAAGCAGTTCAGAGACATAATCTCGGAGGTTATGTCGTTGCTGGGTGCAAACAACAAGGGAGACTTCTTGCCGTTGCTTCGGTGGTTTGATTTCGACGGTTTGGAGAAGAGGCTGAAGTCGATCAGCAGGAGGGCTGATGCGTTCTTGCAAGGACTCCTTGAAGAGCATCGCAGTGGAAAGCACAAAGCCAATACCATGATAGAACATCTCTTGACTATGCAAGAATCTCAGCCGGAGTACTACTCCGATCATATTATCAAAGGCCTTATTCAGGTAACTACCACTATAATTCAATCAATTCAATCAAACATAAGTAACAGTGACTCGGTTCCTCATCATAAAATTAATAAATAGTTTTAATAGGATGTTGTTAATTGAATTGTAGGGTATGCTTCTGGCTGGGACAGACACAACAGCAGTGACAATGGAGTGGGCAGTGGCATCTTTACTGAATGAGCCAGAGATATTGAAGAAAGCACAGGATGAAATAAAGAAGTGCGTAGGAGAAGATCGCTTGGTAGAGGAGTCAGACATTCCTAATCTTCCATACCTTCAAAACATCATCTACGAGACACTTCGATTGTTTTCTCCAGCTCCATTGCTATTGCCTCATTATTCTTCAGACCACTGCACTATTGGGGGCTTCACTATTCCACCTCACACCATAGTGTTGATTAATGCATGGGCCATTCAAAGAGACCCTGAAACTTGGAGTGATGCTACATGTTTTAAGCCCGAGAGATTTGAACAAGAAGGGGAAGCAAACAAGCTAATTCCATTCGGATTGGGAAGAAGGGCTTGTCCCGGAATAGGTTTAGCGAATCGTTCAATGGGCTTAACTTTGGGATTACTCATTCAGTGCTTTGAATGGAAACGACCAAGTGATGAAGAAATCGATATGAGAGAGAATAAAGGGGTCGCAATGCCAAAGCTAATTCCACTAGAAGCTATGTGTAAAGCACGGCCAATTACCCACAAACTTATGCACCAACTTGCAGATTAATGAAGCTCATCATCATCTTCACCTACACCAGTTCATGGTCAGTGACCATTGTGATCACTTCAGCTACACTCTGAGTCTGCAGTAAACATGGCAATGCCACAAGTCCTATAGGGTTTACTATTTTGTAAGTAAAGAGTGTATTTGGTAACATTGTTGCTTTGATCAACATAAAACATTTGGTAAGATATTTCAAAATAATTTATCTTGAGAGTTTCTAGTTTATTATCTGCAATCTACTCCTAGTTTGTATTATTGGTACAAATATGTTTGGAAAAATTTGGTGATATTTAGGAATGTTTGAAAGGCGAAGGGAAAGAAAAAATGAATGCTTTCAAAACACAGTTTGACTTAAACCCTTTTTTTACTATTTTTTCTATGATAAAAAAAATCAATTTCTATTTTTTTAACTTATTTAATTGTTTTTTATTATTTACGAGAAGAGTCTAACACTTTATTTAACCCTTCTACTATCAATTGTTCCAACAATTGTAACTTTAATGTAAGATATTAAAAAAAATTAATAAAATGAAGAAGAAAAGTAAAAAGGAATAAAAAAAAATGAATGAAAATTTTTATAAGAGAATACAAGAAAAAAAATAAGAGATTAATGGTTTAAAAGAGAAGGTTTTTGAAATTTATAAAAATAATATGAGTATATATATAGCTAGACTAACTTTAGAAAAAAATTTCAAATTTTGAATATTAAAAGTTACATGTTTCTGCTAGGGAGATGAGACCTAAACAACTACCGAAGTCTTCGTCTTTTTCCTTTGGTCAAGCAAGTTGTTAAGGCTTCGCTAGGATCCTTCTCGCCTTCATGCTACACGGTCTCGGGTGAATGCCAAATGGAGGAGATACCTTTAGAAGACACTCCGACGCTCAAGTCAGTAAAAGGTGTTCGGTATTCGGGTAGGTGTACAGTAATAATGACATACATTACTCCTTGGAATGCGTGCTATTTATATTATTTTAATTAGCTTATTACTTCATTGGGCCTGATTAGTGGAATGGATCACACTTATGGTTGCATTACCTAATTTTTAATGATAGTTTAACTTCATTGACCTTGGTTTGAGCGTTAATGGGTTATATGTGTCGGTTGACCTGACCGTGCGTGGTGTATCGGCCAGCTCGGTCAAGAAGACTGAGCCACGTCAGTGTATGTCTCAGTCAACTCAGTGAGGAAGGCTGAGACACGTCATATGTCGGTTGGTCATACCAGTACATTACACAAAAACAAAAGTAAATAATACCCACTAAGATGAAAATAGTGGAAATCTAGTTGACTTTAGCTAAAAAAAAATATAATAAAATTTTAAAGTTGAATTAACAAGATTCAACAACTCTACCTATAAAATACAATTAATTTTTTAAAATTAACGTCTCTAAAAATATTAAATATATTTTAAAAATGAGAATAAGATATTAGAGTAGATTTTAAAAGAAATACTAAAATTGATTTAATTTAGCTTTAATAATATTAAATATATTTTAATTTTTAATTTTTGTAAAAGTAAATGTAGTTTACGATAATTTTTAATATTTATTTATGTTATTGTTAGTTAAGGTGATTTAATTTATATATTATGAATTTTTGTGTTTGTGTGATAATAATAGGAATCATATATTATTTTTATTTTAAAAGTTTAAATTTATAGGTGACAAATATTTTTATTTATAATTTTTTATTTTTATTTTTTATATAAATCTCTTATACTCAAAATCATTTCTTTCTCTCATCATCATCTTATTCATCCACACACATCTCATTTATCCACATTCTTCTTTATTCATTCTTATTCTCTTCATTCACACTCATCTCTTTCATTCAATACAATTTTTTTTTCTATTAACATTGTAAATATCTTGGTTGGTCAGTTTTTTTGTGTCAATCTTTTTGGAAAACAATTCTAATATAGTACAATGTATAGTTTTTTTTCATACAGATTATGAGAAGGTTCATGATGTTACATGGATTCTGTTTTGGTGTAGCTCATCTGACCGTCCTTTGTCTTGGTATAGATTATGTGAAAGAGTGTTTTTTTACAAGAGTTGAAGTATCCCTTAAATATTCATATTTTTTCATTTTATTATTTTTCGACTATAAATTTTTTTCTAATTTTTTATAGTTTATTTTGTTGGAGATGGAGATATTGTACTGAATTTTTTATAAATTATTGTCATTATCATCATCTAGACCAATACAAAATAAATTAATAATAAAAATATATTTTAATTAACGTTCACTTCACCTATACTATTAAATCAATATTACTTTTAAATAATTAATTAATATTTAATATGTAGTGTCTCATATGAGTTTAACTCACATTAGTAGTGTTAGTAATTGAAGTACACACAAACATCATAATTTTTAGTAACGAAGACTGATTTTATTTTTCTACTGTGCTAATCACAATTTAGCTTATAGGGTATTATTAGAATTTTTTTTTTCAATTGTATCTATTTTTAGCATATTCTAATTACAAATTTTCTCAGACTAAATGTTATCAGTTTTTTTTATCAAAAAAAATTAATTTAAAGGAAATATTTTAGAGTGTCCCATTATAAAGAAAACAAACAATCCAACCATCATAATTAAAATTCATGCTGCAGATATATGTGTTATATTCATTTGAATTATTTGCTTAAATTTGAAAATTGTATATCTGAACTTTTACTTTTTAGTATTGCAAGTCTTGAGTGCTCTTTGTTAGATATGGAGCAACACCAGATTGGACCATTTCTAGTGAACATTGTAGGCAACTCTTATACTTTCCAGCAAATGTGTCACCACTGTAAACATACATCATTAATATATATATATATATAAACTAATTGATTCTTGTGGGGGTGGATTTTGGGTAGTATACAAAGCATATATGGTGACTTTAATATTTTGCTCCAGCCCCACAAAACTCATAAGTTAAACGGCTCAGTCTGCAACTATATCACGTCTGAAAATATATTATAACAAAATCAATAAATAAAATAAAATATTAAGGGTATTTTAATTTTTTTTAAAAATATGAAAATTAAGTCTAACATTCATTATAATAAAATCATTAAATATAGTAACTAAATTTATATAAAAAAAACTAGTTACTATATTATTAATAAATATAATAATATAGTAATCAATACTATATTAACAATAAAAAATCAATAAATAAAATAAAATATTAGGGGTATTTTAATTATTTTACAAGATTAAAGAGTAAGTGTGAAAGTTAGGCCTAACATTCATTATAACAAAATCATTAAATAATAATCAAATTTAGAAGAAAAAAAAAACTTGTTACTATATTGACTAAATTAGATACTATTTTAGAGACTAAAATATTATTCATATGTAAAGCGATTTCTATTATTAATAAAAACTTATAAAATTGTTTATAAATTGATATCTAAATTAACTACTAAGAAATGGGACGATCAAGAGCATAATATACATAATTCTTGTCTCTAGGGAATGGTTGGATGTTTGGCCAAATAGTAAACAACTTGCTCTCAGCAGAAAGGTCTCTGATCATGGCGCGTTACTCCTAAAAGTTTCATCAGTGGATTAAATCTTTCAGAAGTCTGGATGTTTGGCAAAATGACAGCAGGTTTCTGGATTTTGTTCGTAGTAAATGGCGGACCTATGAGGTGTTTGGAGGAGGGATGGTTGTTCTAAAAGAAAAATTGAAAAAGCTAAAGATAGATTTGAAGAAGTGGAATAAAGAGGTATTTGGGAATGTCAACCAGGAAGGGGAATCTATACAAAAGAAGATTGAAGAGCTGGACGCAAGAGATGATCAAAGTGAGTTAGATGAGCTGGGGAGGGAAGACAGGAGACTTTTGTTGGCGGAACACAGTCGGAACCTATTTAGACAAGAAGCGATCATGCACCAAAAAGCAAGAAAAAAGTGGTTGAAACAAGGCGATTTAAATACTAAATATTTTCACTCCTCAGTGAAGTGGAGGAGAATGAGAAACGGGATCAACGAGGGGTAGAAGTAAATGGGCAGTGGTGTGAGGATAAGGAGGTGGTTAAGTCAACAGTTGAGGAGTTTTTCAAAGTCAGATTTGTTGGAGAGTCAGAACCCTTGGTTAGGTTGGACAATGTTCGATTCAATACTATATCTAAAGAAGACAATGAAGCGTTGATAGGAGCAAGCTCCAAAGAGGAAGTCAAGAAAGCTGTCTGGAGCTGTGATAGTTCAAAGAGTCATGGTCTAGATGGTTTTAATTTTAGCTTCATTAAATTTTGTTGGGATTGTCTTAAGGAGGATGTGGTGTCGGCGATTAATGACTTTATGGTCAATGGAAGGTGGTCCAGGGGGACTAACACATCGTTTATCTGTTTGATACCTAAGAACGATAATTCACAACGGCTTAGTGATTATAGACTTATCTCATTGGTAGGGTGTGAGTATAAGATTGTTTCGAAGATTTTGTCAATCAGATTGAAAAAAGTGATCAGTAAAGTAATAAATATCAGATAGTCCGTTTTTCTTGAAGGAAGGGGGATATTGGATAGCATTCTGGTTGCCAATGAAATAATAGAAGAGATGAAGATGAAGATGAAGAAAAAAAGCTACGTGTGTTTCAAGGTGGATTATGAGAAGGCATACGACTGCGTGAGATTTCATCTATTATATGTTAGGCAGGCTTGGCTTCTGCGAAAAGTGGAAATCCTGGATAAAGGCTTGCTTGGAATCAACTTCGATATCAGTTCTAGTCAATAGGAGTCCTACTAAGGAATTCATTCAGAAAAAAGGGCTTAGACAAGGCGACCCTTTAGCTTTGTTCTTGTTCCTATAATAGTGGCCAAAAGTCTTGCAGGGGTGTCTAAGATTGCAGTTGAGAAAGAATTGATCGAAGGCTTGGAGATAGGAAAATAGTCGGTAAAGGTAAATATGCTACAATACGCTGATGATACTTTGTTTTTCTGTAAGACAAATATCAAACGTGTGTTTAACATTAAGGTCATGTTGAGTTGTTTTGAATTGGTTTCTGACCTCAAGGTGAATTTCCTCAAGAGTAGGATTGGCGGGGTTGGGGTGAAACAGACGAAAATTATGAGTTTCACGTCTGTATTAAATTGTGAAATTATGAGAACTCCTTTTAAGTATTTGGGGTTGCCAATAGGGGATGCCATAAGAGGGGTGATTTTTGGGATGAGGTGGTCAATAAAGTTAAAAGCAGAATAGGTAGATGGAAGGGTAGATACATTTCGATGGCAGGGAGAATTTGTTTGATTAAGTCTGTTTTATCGTTTATACCTCTATTCTACCTTTCTCTTTTCAAGATTCCGTCTAAGGTGTTAATGAAGATTGTGAGTTTACAGAGGAATTTTCTGTGGGGTTGGGGGGCAGATGGGAGGAAGATTGTTTAGGTTGCTTGCGATAAGGTTTGTGATTCCAAGGATGCAAACGGGTTAGGCATTATTAACATTAGAAGTGTTAATCTTACTTTATTGGGAAAATGGATTTGGCGTTTGAACTCGGATAAGGGAGGGTTGTGGAGGGAAGTAATCGAATTCAAGTACGGTGGATGGAGAGGCCTGAAGGAACTTCAGAATGATAACAACAAAGTTTCTTTATGGTGGAGAGATCTGATGAAGGTTTGGAGTTCAGAGGAGTGGGGAAGGAAGTTTGAAGATCGTATTAATTGGGAGATTAGAAACGGGAAAGACGTGTTGTTTTGGTAAGATAATTGGGTAACATCTGGAGATTTGAGAAGTAGATTCCCAAGGTTATTCTCTTTATCAGTACTTAAGAAGAAAACATACGTGAATGTGGATCAAGGATTAACAGAATCTGGGAGTGGAAATTAAGGTGGAGAAGGAGTTTGTTTGCTTGGGAGGAGGATCAAGTAAGTCAGCTCTTAGAGACGATTTCTAATAGGAGGATAGAGCCGGAGATAGGGGATAAATGGGTTTGGAATGATAGAGAGACAATAGGATTTTCAGTCAAGTCTTCTTACAGGTTATTAATGGGAGAAGGAGGAGAGAAAGTTTCGAGATTTTACAATTCTTTCTAGCGGATTAAAGCGTTGCCTTCAGCTCATGTCACAGCTTGGAGGGTGATTGAAAATAGTGTAGCCACAAAGGTAAATATGGAGAGACGAGGGATTCAGATTGAGAATAATATTTGCAGCTTATGTAGGCTTTCAGAGGAGTCAATAAATCATCTTAAATTCGGTTGCAGGGTTGTTTGGAGAATTTGGAACCTATGTTATGACTGGTTAGGATTGAATTCAGTAGATCTTATTGTTCCTGGGTCACATTTTGAACATTTCAAAATTTTGGATACACCTCATTCAGTTAATCTTATTATGGGTAATATTTGGATAGCTTTGGTCAGCGAGATTTGGAGACATGAGAATAATTGTTTGTTTAAAGGAGGAGTGGTTGACCATACCGAAGTATTTTCTCTGGCACAGGTCAAGGTTTGGTCCTGGATCAATTCAAAGATACCATCAGTGAGTTTCTTGTTCTCTGAATGGTGTCTAGAACCCTTGGTAGCATGTACTTGATTTAATAATGGTGCAATATTTTGTCTTTTGTTAAGTTTTAGAGTTGGAAAAGGAAGTAGAGGATTAATCTGTGGGTTTTAGATAAGAAGGGGGAAAGGAATTTTATATGTTGTTCTCTGTACGAGGGTTTGACCACCCTTAAGTGGGCCGATTTATCTTAATTGCTAATTGTCGATAAAAAAAACACTAATATTTTAGATTCTAAATTAGTCTCTAAAAGACTAATAGACACTAATTTAGAATATAAAGTAGTAAGTAGCTAACCTTGCCAATTAATAATTAGACACCAATTTAAAAACTATTTTATAATTTTTTGATTAATAATAGAAACTATTTTAGATAAAAAATAATAATCTTTAATTTAATCAAATAGTAATACTAATTATTTTGATCTCTAAAATTAGTTATATTTAATGATTTTCTTGTAGAGAGTAAGCCGATGGATACCACATCCTTCCAAAAAAAAAATACATTCCCTTCCCACCATACAAAAAGTCATTCATATTTCTCTAAACATAGCCCCTAATATACATCAAACAAAATATCTGCAAACAACGTAATTAACTGTCAAAAAACCCAACTAAGCACCCAAAGTGATAGTTTTTCTTGCATTGGTGAATAAACGTGGTATGTCATAACAATCTGCAAAAGTACATTACTTCTAGGTTTGGCAATCCGGTACCACCACAAAAAAATATGGAATTACATACTGACTATTACATATGCATGTGCGTGTCTGTCTCAATTATATAGATTTGGAGATGCTAATAATGTCCCTTACTTCACCGTCACCTTTTTTAACAACTAATAATGATCGTACTTTACTATATATTACTATATTAAAAATTATTGTATACTTATACATAATTATTTACTTCTTTATTGTTAAGTTTTAATTCAAATAATTTGAGTTATCTTGAATTTAATTACATTACATATTTAACAATTATTACCTCTATTTACTATTCAAATGAGATATATTTTAAAATAATTAATATAAAAATAAATAAATAAATATGTAATATTATCCTATTTAATGTTATTATTTAATATTCAACATAATATATTTTTTTCTATTAACTGATATGAATATGTATTTGTTAGATGAAATTTTGATTTTTTCCTTATTTGCATGAACTTAAAAACAAAATGTAAAATATGATTTTTACAATAAGTTTCGACAGACATAGACAATAAGTTAGATACTATTTTATAAAGTAAAAATTTATTGGTATATAAAATAGTTTTTGTTATTAATATATAAGAATGTATAAAGTAGTTTCTAAATTGTTATATAACATTAGATACCAAGATTTTATCTTCTAATTACTTTAGATTCTAAATTAGTCACTAATTTATAAACTACTTTAGATATCAATAATTTTTTAGTCTATAACATAGTATTTAATTTAATCAATATAGTAACTAATTATTTTTGTTTCTAAAAATAATTTCTATTTAATAAAATTCTAATAGTGTGTGTCATAAGAAAATCATGCTCTCTAGGAAAAGCTATGAGAAGATAAGAAGAAAGTAAAAAGAAGATAAGTTTAAAGAAACATCATTAACAATACATGTGGAAGTGATAAAGTGCTAGAAGTCAAAATGTAAAAATAATAGTTTTAAGTAATTCTCTAAATGTAAGAATGTTTTATATTTATATTCACTCTAGATACATCATGTATTTCTTAATGCTAAACTTAGGGGAAGTTTAATGCACAACCTAAAGAGATTTTGTTAATTTTTATAGAGAAACCTTATATACACTACAAGAAAATCATCAAATAGAAACCAATTTTTAGAGACCAAAATAATTAGTTGTAATAGTAACTAAATTAGAAACCATTTTAGAAACTAAAAAAAAAATTGATTTCTAAATTAGTTTATATTGTTGTTAAATAGTTTCTAAATTGGTATCTAATTAGCTACCAAGGTTTTAACTACCAATTATTTAGATTCTAAATTTGATAGCAAAAACCTTGGTTGCTAATTAGATATCAATAATAGAAACTAATTTAGAAACCAATTTTTTTTTCCAGTTCCTAAAATGGTCTCTAATTTAGTCATTATAACAACTAATTATTTTTTGTTTGTAAAATTAGTTTCTATTTCATGATTTTCTTGTAGTGATACCGTATAGCTAAAAATATGAGACAATAATAACAAAATTTATTTTAAATAGTAAAATTTGTTAATGTTTAACTTTGAAAAAATGTATGTAGTCTTGTTTGAATAAATTAGGACAAAAAAATTTCTCTTATTTAAGTATTATCTATACTGATTATCTTCTTAGAAAATAATTGTTGAAAAGTTCTATAAAATTATCAGATGACCTGCTTACATTTAATAACTACAAAAAAATTACTAAATAATAACTAAATTTAGAGATAAAAATAATTAATCAATATATTAACTAAATTAAATATTAATTTAGAAATTAAAAAATTATTCATATTTAAAGTGGTTTTTAATAAAGATAATAAAGACTAATTTAGATTATAAAGTAGTATATAGCTAAAATCTTAGTAGTTAATGATTATAAACCAATTTAGAAACTATTTTATAATTTTTTATTAATAATAAAAATTATTTTAAATATAAATGATTTTTTAATTTATAAAATGATATCTAATTTAGTCAAATAGTAACTAATTATTTTAATCTCTAAAATTAATTTATACTCAATGATTTTCTTGCGTAAGTTTTTTTCAAAATACTTAAAATAAACTCTATTCAATTTCTTCTAAAAGTAACGTATAACTTTAAAGATAATCAATGTCATTTCTGTATTTGTCACTTGAGATAACTGTAGTTTACTCTCATAAAAAAAGGTTAAATAATTATTATATTTTTCAAATATTAAATATTATAATAATTGACCTTTAATATTGATCAAAAGAATTATAATGGATATGTAAATGAAGAAGCATTTAAGAAATATAATAAATGTATGACATTAATTTAATATGAAATTTATTAATATTATTTAAACTATTAATTATATTTTACTTTAATAAAAAAAAATTTAAGAGTATTTTGTAATTAACTTTAGTCATTCATGCGTATTATTGCATTGTGATAAATACCATATTTATTCAATAATTACCCTTTGGAAAAGAGTTCTCTGTATACGTGAAAAACCCCACCTACAAATAATTTCAATGCAATAAATTTAATGAATACATTATTAAATTTATTTAATTTCAATTAATAAATTTAGAATATGCTATTAATTTTCCTTAATTATATTTATTGATGTATGATTTGAAAAGTATTTGCGTGTGAATAACTTTTATACGTGGGAACGTATTAAATATACAAATAATTATATAATTTTACTGCAAAACTGTGTTTTTTTTATATTATTTACACACGGTAGGACGTAGTTAAAATTATTTTTAAAAAGTTTTTATTTTGTACGTTGGCGGAGCTGCGTGGGAGGTAGTCTTCCTCACATCCCCCGTTTCTTTTAAGTATATATAAATTAATGTGTAAATAAGTTTTTTTTTTTTTTACTTTTAGTATGTTTTATATATTTGGCACCTCATCTAATTTGACACATACAATATTTATTGGAGATAGGTATACGTGGATGACAATGCGAATCAAGTCATGCGAGTCGAGCGGACAGATCACTAGAGAAAGTGTGAGGTGGACTAAGTATTTATTTCAGTGATCCGTCAAATATAATTCAAAGTCGGCACAAGTAAATGATAGGATGAAGCAGTTTAGTATGCATAATCTGCAACAACAAAAATCATTATGTATCGAGACTGAATAAGCCATGTTACTCGGTCTCTGTGATCAACCGCCCGATTGGTCAACCACATTAAAAGCATAACTACAATAAATGATAAGTAAGGAAATTTCCTATAAATCAGAACCACATCCCATCAAACCTGGGTGACACCCTGAGAAATCAGCTAACATTGATTTATTAAAGATATGCTCCAAACATACCTCCCTATAAATCATGGTTACATTTCGAGAAATCAGCTAACACGGATTTAGTGCAGATATATGACAGATACGGCCCATCAATCAGATGGTCCATTACTAAATGTTATAAATAAGCCTTCTACAATAGAGTAAGGTACGTTTTTATCAATTTTACAGTATATACTCTCAATACAGAGTATTTACTTGATCGTCAGAGAACCTTTTACAGGTTTACTCCCGATCGAGCATTGAGGAATTAAGGAGAATAAGTGTTGAAGTATGAAGGAGTGAAGCATTGAAGCACAAGGACACAAGGGAGCACGGACAAGCAACCGACACCTACGACAATAACTACAGTCAATCTCAAGTACTATCTAGACCCACTTTGTTTACACAAGTACACAAAATATTTTAATGTTATTCAAAAAAAACAACAACAATTGATGTTTTTGAAGTCAAGACAAAAAAAAAATCAACAACAAACGAATTAAATTAATGTAAAACACAAAGGTGTGCTTCATTCTTTTTACAAAAACGGGATTCATTTAAACTCCTCGAAATAAAGCCAAAACACATTGTCGTAGCCCCTCATTGTAAGACCTCTACTTTCTTATTCCATATAACGAGGTCAACTAACTATAAAATTATTCCTCTTCATAGCTACTGCATGTATGCTTAAACTATGACAACAATAGTGAGCAACCAAAATATGTATTTCATTTGGATTAACAAGTGTTGGCCAACATCCGCTCAGTTGTATTCAGTATGAACCATTATGGAATGTAACTATAGGTCCTCAAATCAAGGGACAAATGTCTTTTTTTTTTTGGTGTAAGGCCTATTGCATGTATTAGCTATGCAAGTAAAGTTGGACATATAAAACCCAAGGATCGTTGAACTGATCAAGACTTAAGGCATATATGTCTACAATTATCTGTCAAAAACCAACAAACACATTTATTTACAATGCTTGTTAATCATAGTATCTCCACTTTATGGATTATTTGCATGGAAATCACCATGTCTTTTCAAAGTGGCAATTCCCATCAATCATACAATTACAACATGGGAATTCTATTCTCAATTTTATTCAAAGACACAAGTAGATCACAATGTAAGGTACCCAATTCAAGATTTGGTCTTGCTTATCTGTCGGAAGTAGCTATGAGTTCATATGTTGAGAAGGTTTGATGGCTACAAACATGTCTCACCACAACTTATGCTATATTTATGTCCAATGTTATCTTGGAAGTGAAGTATTTGGGAGGGGAGGGGAAGTGCTATGATGTAGGAAACTATATAGGTGCAGTGATTTTCCAAATTTGTGGAGTATTATAGCAAGCAACAATCTAGATGGATATCTTTTTCAAATTTTACTTATAGGAAGGAACCCAAAATTCTAGTAACCAACTTTTATGTGAATTAAGACTAATAAAATTAATCGAATTCTTACGTGAAAGGTCAAGACCCTTTAGGTTTATTGAGGTTTGGAATTTAGAAAGGGGTTTCTAGGAGTTCGTGAAGGACAAGTGGAATTCATATACAGTGCAAGGTGATGGTGTAAGAAAATTCAAAGATAAATTGGAGACTTAGAAAGTTGATCTTAAAACATGGAACGGGGAAGTGTTTAGGTTGTTAGATGTAACTAAGATGAAAGTGTTAAAGGAGCTTGAGGAATTGGATAGTAAGGATGATAATAGTGAGCTTGATGATAGTCTAAGACTTAAGAGGATGGAAGTAGTTAATCAATTGAGAGTTATAAATAAAAAAAAATTAGATTGGATTTTGCACCAAAAGGCTAGGGCTAGTTGGTTAAAGGAAGGTGCTCAAAATATTACCATTTAATTATTAAATGGAGAAGACTTAGGAATGAGGTTAAAGAGTAACTATGGGATGGGGTGTGTGTGTGTGTGTGTTGGGGGGGGGGGGGGGGGGGGGGAAGGCTT
>Ga0123342_1002493_pt1 | contig 30590 bp, 18 predicted proteins | sample Turbeawhitnodule_FD_89960 | JGI IMG/M metagenome (GOLD analysis project Ga0123342, IMG submission 89960) | Root nodule microbial communities of legume samples collected from Mexico - Turtle bean Mexico white nodule | ecosystem: Host-associated > Plants > Roots > Nodule | place: Mexico: Nepantla... | reverse complement strand
CTAATCTTCATCTTCACCATCTATCAAAGGGCTGGCCGAACCTCCCTTCTTCCATACTCATCATGCACCTTCAAGATCACCACAACTCCTAGGAGGATCTTGCCCATTTCAATCCATAGCTTCTGCACCATTTTCACAACATCCAAGAAGAGCTCCATGAGAATGCCATTACTTACCAAGCTTAAACGTTCTACCCCCGATCTGTGTCTCCACAATGTCCTCTGCTGGCTCGGGTCGCCTCTCCCGAGCGCTTTCTACGCGGGAGATCCCTGTGCGGGCGTCCCCGTCTCTGCTGGGTGGGCGCTCTGTAACCATGAACACCCCCCTCTTGGTCTTGAGGCTGTTCTCGTAGCACTTATTAGCCTCTTGCTGATCCGAGTTGATGGTTATCACCTTCCCGCTCAAGTCCGGCAACTTCATCTTCATGTGGCGTGTTGATGCTACCGCCCTTAGCCTATTCAAAGCTGGTCTTCCCAACAGAACATTATAGGCTGAGGAAGCGTTAACCACCAAGTACCTTATGTTCTCCGTGCGGGATGCAAAGCCATCCGTGAAGGTTGTCCTCGGCTCCAAATGCCCCTGTACCTTCACCTGGTCCCCTGCGAAGCCATACAAGCACCCAGTGTATGGCCTCAGCTGATCGGGAGACAACTGCAGCTTATTAAAGGTGGAACAAAACATCACATCCGCCGAGCTGCCTTGGTTCACTAACACTCGGTGCACCTTCCTTCCCGCGGTTACAACATAAATCACCACAGGTTCATTGTCGTGAGGAACGATATCTCGAAGATCGGCCTTTGTGAAAGTAAGGTCGACATCGAGCACGTCATTCACTGCTTGCACCTCCACTGACATCACCGATCGTGCATACCTCTTGTGCTGAGAGGCAGTACTCCCTCCACCTGAGAAACCCCCCGAGATGGTGTGGATTTCACCATGAACGGGCATCTCATGCCCCTGATCCTCTCCTGACGCTGTTGGGGTCTCAGTCCCCTCTGGCTCCGCCAAATAGTCATTTAGGAACCCACTCTTCACCAGCTCATCCAACTGGTGTCCCAACGCCAAGCAGTTGCTAATGGGGTGACTAAACACTTTGTGAAACTCACACCAAGCCTCCTTGTGAGGTCCCAACTTCTTGTCAGACTTAGGCGGTGTCCTCAACCTTTCTGCTATGTTGGGCACGGCTATCAGATCTTTCTACTCCACCATAAAGTTATGCCTCACAGGCTTATTCTCCCTTGCACGCCCCTAACCTGAGGCTTCCTGGGTTCATAGGGTTGCTTCTTCCCATGGCTCCTCTTCTCCGTTGCGGCCTCATGCACTCTCATGGGCTGCGCACGCGTTGGCGCACGTGGGCGCGTGGGAACAACACAAGTGTGCTTCTCATTCACTTCCCCTTCCGCTATGATGTGGGCCACCGCACGACGTCTGATCTCAGCAAAGGTTTTGGGGTGGCTTCTGATGAGTGATTCACTGAAAGGCCTTAGACAAATCCCCTTTCTGAACGCATGAATTATCATCGTCTCGTCCTTGGTGTTAACCTTCACCACTTGCGCCCCAAAAATGTTAACAAACTCCTTCAGCGACACATCCTGGTACTGCCTTACGTCGAAAAGATCGTAAGAATTTGGTGGGGCAGCGCGATTCGCAATGTACTGTTCCCTGAACAACTTTGACAACTGGGCAAATGACGTTACATGGCCATCAGGGAGGCTGATGAACCAATCCATCGTCGTCCCTACCAACGTGCTCATGAACAATTTGCACCTTTACCTCATCAGAACCACCAACCAGTATCATCTGTGTATGGAAAGCTGTAAGATGAGCCTCTGGATCCTCCATCCCAATGAATGTGGCTTTTGGTCCCACGAACGTAGCTGGTATCACAGCATCCATAATCGCCTGCGAGAAAGGCATTGGGAATTCTCTAGGAGGCGTAGCACCCTCTTGCTCCTCCACCTTTCGATCCCTTGCCTGATTCCGCAACTCACGCCGCAACTCCTCATTGGTTCGGTGTAGCTCTTCGTTTCTTGCTTGCGACGCAGCCAGATTAATCTGAATGCGTTCTTGCTTAGTTCTTGCCGCTGCCATTGCTTCTTGAAGGCCCTGCATCATCTCCATGACCTGTTGTAGGGTAAGACCTTCGCCACCGATTGGCACAACAGATCCTTACCTCGTATTCCTCATCTTAGTTGATTCTTGATGAACCTTGATTAATCTTTCTTGGTTCTTGCGGTTGGGACAATCATTTTAGATCGTGCCCCACGGTGGGCGCCAAATGTTCCCGTTGGTTGACCTAAGGTGTCTTGTGCGTCTACGACAGCTGTGCGTCCAAGAATCCCTCCTCTTCAACTGCGCTTTCCTCCTCGTGAATCACCTGAAATAAAAAAGAGACAATGGGCGCCCTCGCGGCCGTTTGCACTCCAACGCTCAAGTCAAACACCGGGCAAAGAAACACCAAAAACTCCAACTTCTAAGAGCTCTGTGTATGTATTTTGTGTGTGTTACTGGACTTAGGAATGCGTACCTTATTCTGTTGGTTGTTACCCTTTATATACTTGAGAGTCTTTGCTATTTCTGTTTAACTGTAACTATGTCCACTGTAGGTGTCCCTTAGCGCCACTGTCACCTTCTCTTAAGGTAACTTAGCACTTAAGACGTCCTTACTGGAGTGCAACCTCTGACGAGATGACCACTTGGGTACCAACTCATGCACCCAATCTCTGGGATCATTCATTTTAGGAGTCCCCTAGCTGTCCACGTGCCATGCATGCAGATCACCCCTGGGAACGTGACCCTCCCGAGTCGTCTCCCAGTGGCTCTTTAACTGTGTCACTCTCTGACCGCGTCACTCACATCCCATGCACGGATCCCTCGTGGTCTAGGCTTCTCCCTTACTGATAACTGGAGTGTGGCTTGGAAACCACCTCTTTTGGCTTATCTTTACTGTTCGGGTCATCGAGGTCTGAGGCCTCCTCGCCCTTCACTCCCGATGCCAAGCACACCTCGACCACCTTGCCTCGCGTGCTTCGCGGGACCCTGACCCATGCTCCTCGTGAGATCTAGCCTTCGGGGCCCATCATAACTGTGGTTAATGCCGAAGTCCGAAGACTGGTTGATACAAGACCTATTACTCTTAGTGTACGAGATTTTTCTTTTTTTGTTACATCATGTATATGAATTAGAGAGAAAAATGGTTGTACTTTATATCGTCAAAATCTTAAATCTTATAAATTTATTATTAATCAAAATTATGAAAACAATATAAAGTATATATAATCAAAATTCATTATTATATAACAATAATAATAACTTCATTACTTATTCATACCTCAAAATTATATTTCACAATAGATTTAATACTTCTATCTGTTAGACGTCACACTTTCTAGAACTTAATAGTTAACTTTTGAATAAGTTAAAAATAAAAATTCAAGATAAACTATTAGTCAAAGCTAATGCAAATTATTAATCAGAATGAAAAGTGTTCAATACTCAACCTAAAACGAAATACATAAAATCGGTAACATATAAACATTATTTATTTATTTCTAATCCCGTAGATTTACAGAATAAATTATTTAATTAATTTTTAGTAATTAATATACGGCAAAAGAGAAATTATTATCGAAATCTCTTCTTTTTATATTTTACTTTTATTAATAATATTCAAACGGTGAAATACCAATAATTTGACTAACCTTCAACTTATTATAATTTTAGAGAATGACTATGATATTTTGAGAATTTACTTTATTTTTTTTTTATAAATATGAAAGTTATTTTTTTAATGGTCATATTGCTCCTAACATTGATCGATAGGGTGTAAAAAGATACTGAATGTGAAAATCCACACGTGACTTAATGGAAACCAATTAGCTGTTAAAGTAAAAAAAAAATATATGATAAGATAAGCAGGAATAGAAAATTTCATTAATTTAACATTTTTTCCTTTCCTTTCCTACTCTTCCACGCCAACCGTTTTCTAAGAGAGAGCCGCCCATGTCCCTTTCTTCTCCATAACATTATTTATTTTCATTCTTTATTCTTTCTCATTGGACTGCTCTACTCACTCACTCTGCACACCACACTCACTTCTCTCTCTTCTCTTTTCCCAAATGGGGAATTATAAAATCCCATGCTCATGCTGCCACCCTGCCATTTAAATACTTACATTATGGTTTTTGGCTTTCTTTCTTATTCCACACAAGAAATTAATATAAAAAGCATATACTAAAATTAAGCATATGTTTCCTCCAAATGGTTGGTGTCTCTATGTTGGATCTCTCTCACTTCTTTCTCGTCTTAAGTTTCTTCTGCAACATTCCAACTCACTCTTTTCTTCTTCTTCACTCTCTTCCTTCCATCTCATGATGTTGCGTTCTTAGCTTCAACTCACTCCCAACGTCTCTTTTCTCTTTGTTTTCATTGCATGTTGTGTAACGCTCGCACTCCATTTATGGCTGCCTTTGACTTGTCTTCTCCTTTTCAAGTGTTTTTACTTCTTCTCTCTCTTTTCGCCTATGTGTAAGCAATGTTGTGTTATGGACGTTACTCTTCTTAATGGCTAAATAAACAGCCACAAACCCATGTCTCAAAATCTTCACTTTTCTTCACTTCCACTTCCAAATCAATTTCTGCTCCTTCTTTGTTATTCTATATAACGCCGGTATGATGTAAAGTTTTTTAGTTTTTGTGTTGGGGGCGTCTCTCATTAGGGTAAGCATCTCTTGATCCATTTATTAATCTCTTCTGATTATATTCATCTATAAGTTTTAGTTACTCTGGCGGAAATTCACATTAATCTTATTTTGCCTGTACTTTTGTTAATCAACAAATGGAAATGCTTAAATCAGTGTCTTACACATATATGTCACAAGATTTATTTTTATTTTCATAGAGTTCTTCTAATTTTGACCAGTAAAGAAAACTCTATCTGTTTCTTAACATCTGATTTGTTATTTTTTACTTTTTTGAAATTGGAATAGTACTTTTTGCTGGATTTCAGTGTCTGTTTCTTGTTCATATGTCTACAAGAGTTGTTGCTGATATTTTTTGTCTGGATTTTCTGTCTGCAGTTACAGGCAATTTTATTGGCTGTAAAAGAGGGTAAAAGGTTTCCCTAATCAACAGTTAACAAAGGGGCATATTGAAGGAAGATTTGCCTGCAAATGATCTATTATGATATGACCAGAAAAAAAGCATTACCTGTCTCAACCTTTGTTAGTGGCTTTTGTTTCAGTCATAGTGCGAAAAAGATGAGAGTTGTGGAGTTATCACCCTCAGGTGGCAATGGTTCCTCTACTACTGAAGATGAACCTTTACCTCAGGATGCAGATTATAGTAATGTTCTGACTATTAGTGACGAGCTAGAGACTTCAATCTTGGCAAGATTTCCAAGGTCACAGCATTGGAAATTGTGCTCTCTAAACAAGCGGTTCTTGGGGCTAGCGAGGAGTGGCGAGATCTACAAAATCAGGAAAGAGTTGGGACTGAAAGAACCATCTGTGTTTATGTTAGCTAGTGGAGAAAGCAATTGGTGGGGAATGGAGTGGCCTTTCATGTCAAGCAGGAAGCTCCCTCCTATTCAATCAGATTATAATTTTGAGTTTGGAGACAAGGAGTCATTCTGTGCAGGATCCCACCTATTAGTCTCAGGCAAGGAGATTGATGGGGCTGTAACTTGGAGGTTTGATTCAACAAATAATGAATGGCTCAAAGGGCCATCTATGATAAACCCAAGGTGTCTTTTTGCATCAGCCACATCTGGTGCTATTGCTTTTGTTGCTGGGGGTGATGATGCAACATACACCCAAGTTTTGGATTCTGCTGAGATGTACAACTCTGAAAGCCAGCGTTGGAAGCCCCTACCAAGGATGAACAAAAGGAGGAGGTTTTGCTCAGGTTGCTTCATGGATAACAAGTTCTATGTCCTTGGAGGGCGAGATGAGCATAAGAGGAACCTCACTTGTGGCGAATTCTTTGATGGGAAGACAAACAGTTGGAACTTGATTCCTGACATGTGGAAGGGTATTCCTCTTTTTGATTCACAGTCTCCACCTCTTCTTGCTGTTGTCAACAATGAGTTGTACACACTGGATGCTTCTTCAAATGAGCTGAAAGCGTATATGAAGGGAAGCAATTCATGGAAAACTTTGGGAGTGGTTCCTGTGAGAGCTGATGCACAAAGAGGTTGGGGTGTGGCTTTTAAATCTCTTGGTGATGAGTTGCTTGTGATTGGTGCACCTTCTGTGCCACACAGAGAGCGAGCCATGTGTATGTACACTGGTTCTCCTGATCCTGCTGGTGAGAAATTCAGGTGGAGGCAAATTGGATGTAGCAGCATTCAGCTCAGTCACTTTATCCGCAATTGTGCTGTGATGTGGACCTGAATTTTTATTTGAACAACAAGAGCTCGAAAACCATCTAAATAAAACTTGGAGGTCAATATGGAGTTTCATTACAACAAGCTTGTCATCTGATGATTGATCTTTGTTTCTATTTTGTTACATGTTGGTGTGACTTTTTAAAACAACTTATTAGCGTACGTATCTTCTACCTTTAATCTTTAGCTTAATAGGAGAGTGAAAATGGCAAGGAATATCCAATTATTGTTGGTGATGAAAACCAGATAAGGAGATTCTAACCTCAAGTGCTATCTTTTCCCTTCTTCTGCTGATTATGCTACATTTCAAATCATGTTACTGGATATCATCAAATTTTAATCCTTTGGTTCATTGCTTGAGTTGCCATGTTCAAAATACTTTTCAGTTCTTTCTCAGGTTCCCACTACTATATATATCAAGGTAATTTTATTTAGTCATTTCAAAACTCTGAGCAGTAATATTTCCCACTGGTTATGTTTTCGTTCAAAGAAAAAACAATAGGAAAACCAGAGCGGACACAGGAAGAATATTTGGAAAGCATTTTGTTTTTCATTAATTGCACGATTTTTTTTCCTTCTTTTCTTCAATACTTCCCAATTGAATTTTTTTTGTATCTGAAGTAATTTATTTAATTTAAAATCATATAAATTACATATTTTCTGAAATCTTTATTTCAAGTTTAAAAGGAGACAAAGTTCAGCTATTTGAACCTCGAGATACCAAATTGACTTTGGGATTGTGTTATCATTTCACAATTAAATTTTGGTGCATGAGTAACATGTACAACTATCAATGACAAACTTGTCCTCTGCATAGCATTTGCGTTAAGTTTATATAATTAATCTTCCTTCAGGTCTGGACGCTCTTTTGCTCCAATTTTTGCATGGTTAGATGATATATGAGCAGGGATGTACATTTGATCCATAGTTAATGGTCAAACTCATCCCATACCTAAAATAAACTCTTTTTTATTGACCTATTAATAAGTTTGAGCATCCAAACCCTTCACATAAAAGAGTGCTAAGGTTAAACTGGGTTTCATCCAGTACAAAATTTCTATTAAGAACTAAACTTTAAGTCCAACTCAACCTTATAAAACCAGCTTTTAAGGTGAGATTTGCACCCACTTATATACTATTATACGTCCTTATATCTAGTCGATGTGGGATCTTCAACACACCCCTCACGTCAAGACCTGCCATCTCGTGCGTGAGACTACATATTTATGGATGGTCCGATAGCGGGTGGTTTGATAAGCTCAACAAACACTTACTAGGATAGACTCTAGATGACTCTAATACCATATTAAGAACTAAACTTTAAGCCTAACTCAACCTTATAAAGTTAGTTTTATAAGGTTGAGTTAGGCTTAAAGTTCACTTCTTAATAATTTCAATTAACTTTTTTACATTTTTAAAAATTGTATGAGGTTTTAAAAATTTAAAATGTAAATTGACCCCTAAATATTTTACATTAATTATAATTTGTTTTTCAATTAATTTTTAGTATTTTTAAGGTTGAGGACCATTCAACTTCTCAAGGCCCAACTCGTCCTAGCATGACTTAGGCTCGACTCAACCTAACCCAACCTTTCATCACTTGAATCCAACTTGATTAGACATTTCCTAACATAGATCAAACCTAACATTGGCTTGACACAACTTGGCTCGAACTCAGGATGACCAACTCAATCTGACCTTGGCCCTGTCTAACTCAGCCTAACCTCGACTTCAGCCGACTTCAACTTAGCCCAACCTAACAAAGCTTGACTTGAGATTGAGTCAGTCTAACTCATCCTAACATAGGTTAGGCATGACCAACCCAACATTGACTCACTCAGACTTAACCGAAACTGATTTGGGCTCAACTTGACCTAATCCCGTCTTAACCTGGGTCAGACCCAATCCAGTTTAACCTGACCTGGGCTAACCCAGACTTATTTGTGTTTGACCCAATCCAACCTACTCGAGCTTCAATTGAGATTGACTTAGACTTGACCTGATAACTTTGAATGACTTAGGCCCAACTTAACTTATACTTTTCTGACTAGTGACCAACCTGACTTGGGCCCAGTTCGACTCAGTCTGATATGAGCCTACGCCAACTTGGGTTGACCCAAGCCAACCTATGCTTAACTTAATGTGACCTGACATGGACTTGACCTAACATGGGCTTGACCTGACATTGTGGGTCCAACCAGGGTCGAGCCCATCTCATCCTTACCTGACTAGGGATGACAATGGGTCCGCTACCAAAACAATGCGGGGAGAGCTCACTAATCTAGTTCGCTGCCCACTTAGGCCCGCCCCACATAAACCACAGTCCGTGCGGGCCAACAACGGGGCTAGGCGGGACGGGTTGGCCTGTTGGCCCGCGTAAATAAAAAATAATTATTTTATCCTTTTGTAAAAGAAAATCACACCTCACTCACCCATTATTTCAATGCGACCTTTATTTTATTTTATAAAAAAATTGAATTTAATGTACTAAAAAAAGAAATATTTTATTTTAATCATCTAAAGAAGTTAATATTAAGAGTCACAGTGAATTTAGTTTCAATTAAAGTTTTATATTTAAAATTTGTTAATACAAAATAATATTAATAAGAGATTTCAATAAGATACTAGTTAAAAAATTATTCATCTTCATTAAAATACTTTGTAGCAAATTTTTTGATTTGATACTCTAATATTTACGTGTATATATATAGGGAAAATAGATGCAGAACAAATGTTTAATTATTTTTAATCAAGCCTTCTAAGAACCCTCATACTTGAATTCTTTTATATTTTAATCTTAATTGAATGAATTGAAATAGGGATGAAATTTTAATTTTTAAGCAACAGAAATAGGTTTTTTAATAGTTAATAAAATTTTAATTTAAAAAAATCCTTTTATGGGCTACATCTTATGCGAGACGGGCTAGTGAAATGAGCACGCATTCCTTGCGCGGGACGGGCCAACCCATATTCCTACCCTTAGACGTGACAAGGTCTGACTCTATCTAGCCTGACGTGGGTCTAACTTGACTCAACATGATCAATTTAACATGGTCTTAACTCGACTTGGTCTAACATGAGTTGGTTTGCCTCAACCTAATTTGACTTGGTCAAAATTTGAATTGACCCGACTTGACTCTACCTTACTTAAGCTGAGCCTAACTTAACTTGACTTTAACCTAATTTATCTCGGCCCAACCTGGACTTGACCCGATTCAGTGCAACCTGTTCTCAGCCTGACTTGGCCTAACTTGATTTATGTATGACTAGACCTACCCATATTGTATTAGTTTATCACAAAAATGAGTGATAAAGATTTTCACAAAAATGACTTTTTTTTTTCGTGATGTTTTCTCATAAACAAAGATGTTGAATGTTTACTAAGTATATTCCTAGGAAAGAGATGTAGGTCATTAATGGACACGCTTAAGTACCAAATCTTTCCTAGTCGGCTTCTTTAAACCACTTTTGCAAAATTTCTTAATAAAAAACTTTAGAAAGATTTTTCCCAAAAGTGTGTGTGGGTACATGAATTCTTAAAGACCTAAAGAAGGTTAACTATGGATGTGATTAAGAAATTAAGCCCTATTTTGTCACATACCTAAAAATTGAAAGTGCAAGTAATGATATTTAGAAGGAAAACAAAAAAAAAAATCTAGATGAATTCATAAGTGAAAGTGCAAGTTACACTTTGAGACCCTTCACACTTTCACTAAACAATTAACTATTACAAAGTTTGATTAAGGAGAGGGGATTGCCCCAAAGGAATTTTCTCAAGACACTGATGGTGTGTTTGAATTAGGTAGGAGATTTGTGAGGATTTGAGGGAGTGAATTTGGAGTGATTTGTGAAGAAAGTGAGGTTTTTTAGATTAAAGTATGTAAAGTGGATTTGTGAAAAAAGTTTATTGAAGTTTGTGAGTGATGTGATGGTTATAAGAGAATTTTTAATTTTTTTAAATGATTTAAAATGTAAGTTTACAAATTTATCCTTGTCTTTAAAAATATTTGAATAATGAATATGATATATTTTTGCGTAGATTGAGTTAATTAAAATTTTGTAAACTATTTCTAGTACTCTTATATTAAAAAAATTATTTTTTAAAAAATTATTTAATTAATAATGCATTTTAGTAGTTCACAATTAAAATATTACCTCTGATACTATCCAATAAACAACTTTAGAAAAAATACAAAATATGAAAGATTGCCTAAACATGAAAAATTGTAAGAAAAAATAATCTCAATTAAAAAATATACAAATTATCTCACATTATTGATTTATGAAAATTGTTAGATAAAATTAATATTTAAATATTCATAATTATAAAAAGTTTAATTACATTTTTTAATTTTAAATTTAAATAATAATATTATTTTGATATTTTTTTAATAATAATAATTATTATTATATAAAGTTATTTTTATTATAAATAACTGTATTTATTTATTTTATTATTATTAATTATTATTTTTTATAAAAAATTGATTAGTTATTTAATTACATATACAATTTATTTCAGACTAATATAATATATGCATTTCGCAAATATAAATTATTTTTAATCCTAATAAAAATATGTACTTTACCTTTTAAGTTATTTTTGTATTTTCTACATCAAACATTTTGAGTATTATTTTTTTAAAAATAACTCTTTATAATGCTATAACAATTATTTAAAACTTGTAAATTATTACAAGGTGTAATAAAATAAATTATATTATATTTTGTATAAATATTACAATAATATTTATTTATTAAATTTGATAATGGTCAATAAAAAATGGGAGACTCAAGCTCCAACACATGGATTTTTTCTCAAAAGTAAAATGATACTTATACTATTTATTATCATATACTACTTTCTTTTGTTTTTCAACCATATGAAAAAATTATTATTACAAAATTGTGGCCTAATTAATTCATATGAAGAACTTAATAGGCATGAGATGAAATAAAGGAACTATTCCAAAACAAACACAAAGGCATACTAGTAATATATTCCTATGATAGTTGATTTTCCACTCCTTTCTTCTCATAACTGCTAGAAACTCCAATACTCATTTCTTTGCAAATCCTCTTCTCTATTTCTTTACAAATTAGTAAATACAAACAAGTTACTCACTCTCCTTTTTGTCTTTGTGAACAATATTTAGGTAGAAACAAACACAGTGTAAAGCAAAGAGAAAAGAAATCACAAGAATTACACAAAATTTTATGACAAAAGCTAAAATTACAACATGGAAATATAGCTAGCAACAAATTTTGGTACGAGAATTTTGGATTGGTGATAGAAAATTATGTTTTTAACTTACTTGTTGTCTTTGTTTTTATGTGTTGGTAGGTCCATGAACAAAGCTCTGGGTCTTCATCCTCCTTATTCTATGGATGTTGTGGCGGGATGAGTTTCTACCATCCCTTACCTCTTGAAATGATTTGGCCTCATATATCATTGTTGGTTTTGGAACCTTATTATTGCTTGGAATTTATGTTTTTTTTTCAAGATCAAACAAGGATGGAGCATCATGGCCAATCCACCTAACGCATGAAGAATAACTTAATAGAATGAGAATAATCAAAATGTTGAGCGCATCATGTCGAGCAAATGAAAGCCATTGCAACACAAAATTCCATAGACTACAAGACTAAGCGAAAATCCAAGGGATGAACAAATGAAAATACTTAACCATGAAAAAAACGCATATTTGCTCAGAAAGGGCTCAAACCAAATTTCACCAAGTTTGGGAGCAAAAGGATTTCTCTTAAAGCCTAAGCCAAGCTTATCATACCTTATGACTAAGATTTAGCAGTGCTTGGCAGGATCTAGAGTGAATCCATGATAAATCTCAAACTCTAGAATTTAAAGAAGCCCACAAATTTAAGATTGAAGCCAGAAAGACTGCTTAAGGATGAAGAAAGCCACTTCGCTGAGCGAATTGGTGTGTAGTGAGCGAATCACAAATCTCCTTAAATTCCTATGAATCCTATTTCTAAAATCTATAAATAGGGACCATGGGGTAACATCCAAAGGCATGGAGAGGCACAAAGTGGTCTCAAGAAATCAAGAAAAATCAAGACGCATTGGATACTTGGGTCAGAAGGATCAAGTGCGATCTAAAAAGAGGTTTAAATAGAGATTATGTTGATTTATACTCAGAAGTCTAAAACTTCGCAATCTAATCAAGCTACAAGACCAAAACCTCAAAAGAAGTGAAGGCCAATTCTAGAGAAAGAAATCGTGAAGCCAAGCTGGTAATAACATTCAAGGATCCATGTTTGATATGTTTAGCTTATCATCCTAAACTTTACTATAATATTTTATGAGTTGCTAAATATATATTGTTGGGATTGGATGACAATGTGATATTTTTAGAGTTATTTTTGTTTATAGATGCATGTTTCTCTTTTATATTCAAATTCCTTGTGTCTGGTCGTAAGCTTAATGCTCAATGGTGAGGAATGGCAATTGATTGTCCATAAGGCAATGAGATTAAAAGGTGATTTCATGTTTTTGGACCCTCTTCAATTAGCCATAGGATTCAAAGATCACAGAGCCCAGAGTTGAAATTATGGTGAATTATTCCAATTTAATGCAAATGTAAGTCATAACAATGGCTTATTGCTGTAGATTGTTAGAATTGTAGGCCTTAAACAAGAGGGGGTGAATTGTTTTTAAACATTTTTCGCAAATATTGAAGGTGTAGTGAAAGCCAATTAAGAATAAAGGAACAAGAAATGAGATCAGCAATGAAACATATTAGTTTTAATGTGTTTCCGGAAAATCAACCGGTTGTTTATGCGAATCAACCAGTTGTTTTTATCAGCAGTTTATAAAAACAAAACTAAACACAAATTTAAAGAAGTTAAGGGATTGAAAGATCACACAACCAATTTATACTGGTTCACTCTTATCCAAGAGCTACATCCAGTCCCTAGAAAACCTCTGAGTATTCCACTAAGCAATCAAACACCTTGATTACAAACCACACACCAAAGAGGTGATCTTGAACCCTTCAAGAACACACACCTCCTTTGACAAACAACACACTACAGATCAGAACACCCTCTAAATCTGTTCAACACTATTTCTTTACAGAAATACAAATCAAGAGAGAAAATGAATGACCACACCTAATACAATCACATATTGAATTGAAAGATTACAAAGCAATCCTATTCCACTCTTAGAAAGAATCCAAAGCCTTAAGCAATCTTGGAAAACCTTGATTTGAAAGCAATCTTGTTAATCTCTTAAGTGTCTAACAATTAGGAGCATAAAACAAATTATATAGACTACAATTAGCTGTTAAAGTCATTTAATACAAAAGTCAAATCAATTTAGAATCAATCAAAACAGATTTAACAAACTTAACAAATTTTGTTAAGGATTTTCAAAAATCAATCGGTTCTTTTATCGAAACAACCGATTGAATTGGTTTGACAGCAAAGCCAACCAAAGTCAAACAATTTCAAATCCTTTCAAAAAACCTCCAAGTGTAAACCAACTTGTTGAAACGATAAAACAACTGGTTGTTTTTCCACTTCTCTTTGAAAACTCATCTTTTTCAAAGGGATTAAAATCAAACAACTTTGTATCAATTCTATGAGTGGATTACAAATTCAAACTACCCAAAACACACCCAGAAACCAATCATCAAAGACTTCAAGCAATCCACATAGATTTGGAGACATCAAAGTCAATGTTCAACACAGATAACTTTGCGCAAGGAATCGACTTGTTTGGCCAAAATAGGAATAGAGATTTTCAATAAAACATTGCATTTATAATTAACAATAACAAAGAAGATTCATAATGTTATTCCAATTCCAAAATTTGTGTTATATTGCTACTTCCTTGCTTCAATTAAATATCTAACACTTCACCTTTTGATCTAAATGTTTATTAGTGTCATTATTATAGTTATTATTTATAAATAGTATATGCAAATCATGTATCACTTCATTGTAAAAGATAATTATACTTTGATATCATTAATTCCCTATGGATACGACAACCCTCAGTTGTACTATAGTTAAATCGGTCTCCTAGCCAAGTAAAAGAGTGGGGATTTAACTTAACTAAAATTGATTTAACCTAGCCCACAACCAAGCTTTTTGGCGTCGTTGCAAAGAAATTAATTATTATTAGGAATTTTTATCTTTTATTTTGAAGAAATTGGAGTGTGGGTTATTGATAAGTGTCATATTTCAGTAATATTCAATAGATTTTGAAAATATGTTTTGATATATTTAATGTTATTTAAGTCAGATTACTATCAATGATTATCCAATGTTTTCCATACTCGTTTTGATATTGTGAAATAGTTGGAAAAGTTTAAATCAAAATGAATTAGTTGAAACTAATAATGTGTTTTCAAAATTGATTTGTAATACAATGCAAACTTTTTCTATACTCGTGTTTTAATTTTCCTAAGAAATCATAATTTTTTAACGATTACAACTATGCCTTATTGTTCTTATTCAAATCTTTACAATAAATATTTTTGAATGATATATAAACAATAATAAATCTATTTACAATTAAATGTTTAACTTAAGTTGATTTTGAAAGTTTGTATAATATGTTTTTAAATTAATATCTGAGAATTAAAATACTTGATAATTCAAAGATATTAAAAGATATTTTCAATGATACCTATGCTTTAATATTGAGATTTTATTGATTGATGAGATTCACAAAAGGTTTCTAAATGTGTTTGAGGAACATCAAGATGTACACAAGTCAATATACAGAGTTTCCATGCTCAAGATCTGAGTAAAGAAATCATGAAGACTGATGAACAAGATTTGACTAAATCAAGTATTAAAGTTATCCAGTCACTAGTTAGAGGAAGCACATGCAACAAATTAATTTCAAGACTAATCATATACGAATTCAGAGCTCATATCAGAACATTCCTAATTCAACGTCTGATGAGAAGAAGAAGATGAACAATACACATCAATGAAGGATATGATAAAGATACTCAAGATTACAATACTCAAGTATCAATGTTCACATTTGGACTAGAGAAGAAACAATTCAAAATACATTTAAAGTCCAAGACACAGAAGAATCAATCAGATTGCAGAGTTTCCATATCCAATGTCTAACGACTATGTGAATAAGAGAAGAATAAAAGCTTCAGGTGTCTCAATCTGAAAGCTATATAAAGACCTTGAAGATGTATAACACACATACCAGGAATATACAACGCGATCAAAATCTATAGTGTGCATACTCTTACTCTGATTATATTTCATATTTGTTGTTAAGAGCATCCATACTTTGGGGATTGAGCCATACATTAAAGATGTGTAAAATACTTGTGTTAGTAAAGACTCTTAAGGAGGTTGCTTAAGGGGACTTGATATAGCCTTGGTTGTGAGGTGAACCAATATAAATATGTTTCTACTTCTCTCTACTCTTACTCTATTAAACGCTAACATTTTTTGGTTATAATTAGTTATTTGAATTCATGCTCCATTCAACCCCCCCTCCCCCCTTTTGGATCCAACTTTTCCTTCAAAGGTGAGTTTAGCACACAAGGTAAATTTCTAAGAAAGACAGGTGAATCACAATAGACACTCTTAATTACCAAGTCTTTCCTAGCCAAAACTTATCCCAATGCAGTTCAAAAATATCCTTCCCATGAAAATTTCTTCAACACAAATAAAAAGTTTTCTAAAGAAAGAAACTAAAAGAAAGTTTTAAAACCTAAGAATTTCAATTGCAAAAATTAAACTAGATGATTCCTAATGATAAGGCATGTTAACACTTGTAAGCCTTCAAGACACACCCACCTTCTAAAAACATTTTTTTAAAGAAAGTGATTAAAGTAAATTTTTAGGAGATAGAAGAACACCAGGCTCTTCCAAGCACGTAAAGTAAAGAAAATGATCGATTACAAAAAAAAAATTTCAAAGTTTTCTTTTCCTCTCTCACAAGTGTTACTCTCCAAGAATGAAGAGATGGGTCAAATTTCTCAATGAAACACACACCAAAATGGAGTTTGTCCAACAAAATTGGAATTAACCCTCACGTCACTATTTTAATGGGAAATTCTTCGTGCATTTGCATGCCTTCTTTCTGCACATGAAAATTTTACCCTCTTCTTCATCTTCTCCACTGAGCATCGTCTTCCTCTTCTCAGTTGCAACAACCCCCATCTCCAACTTCCACCGTTATAGCAACTCCCATCTTTAGTGCCACCACTGCAGTAGCCTCCACCTCCAGCACCCACTCCCACGTCTAGCGACACTGTCGTAACAACCCCCCACCTTCGTCTTTTAAGCAGAAAAATTGTATTCTAAATTACACAATTTAGAATACAAATTAATGTATTTAATGTATTCCATATTTTAGAATTCGAAACACAAAATTTAAATTATGGATTCTAGAATACAAAATACAATGTATTTCAGATTCTACATTTCGGAATACAATGTATTATGAATTCTAGAATTTGTAGATTCTAAAATTAAGAATACATTGTATTCCACCCAAATACAATCTAGAATTTATATTTTGAATTGTAGAATTTGAAATATTAATTTGTATTCTGGATTGTACAATTTAAAAATCAAATTTTGTATTTCAAATTCTAGAATCTAGAATGTATCATTTTGTATTCCATATTGTAGAATTATAAATACTAAAATTTACATTTTGAATTGTAAAAATTTAGAATAGGCAATTTTGATATTTTAAAAAATATGGAATACAAGAATAAATTTTATATTTTAAAATGTATAATTTTGTATTTTAGATCGTAGAATTAAAAAAATATGGGTGCGAGAATAAATAATGGAGATGGAGAAAGAATTTGCATATTATAAGTTTATCTCAATCCAATTCTTGGGTGCCCCATAAGAAATCTCCAATTGCTAAATTTTTCACCTCAATCACGTTTCCTGTTTCACGTGCAGAGTTTGTAATTTTCTCTCTTCTCAATTCACGCTGCCTGCACACCAATTTCTCACCTATCGATTTTGAGTTGAATGTTCAGCTCACCAATTTAACTTACACAAGCGTTGAAATGAAATACATCAAATCCATTCACCAAACAAAATAAATTAAGCCACTTCTCAGTTTGCACTAAAACTGGTCAAAACTTTCCAACAATTCAACTATTTCAAACTTCTTAAAATCACTCCAATCTACGCAATTCAAGTTTCAATTTAACCAAAATTAAAAATCAGATGATTGCACACCATCTGTTTGATAATTTGCGCTACCACAAATTTCAGGAAACACAATTATTTTGCTATCTCACTTAATATCATTGAATTAACTGCTTATTATTGAAACATTGAGACAGTAACAGCAACTGGAATTCTTCAACAATTGCTTCCTCTAGATAAACAAAAGCCCAATTAAGCCAAAATGTGCAAATAAGTTCTTGAACAAAACTCTAGGTCTTCATCATCTTTATTCTGAGGATGTTGTGGTTGGATGATTTTCCATCACCTTCTAATCATGTCGACTCTTTGGAACATCTAGATAGACCCTCAAATTTATCCATGTTCGATAGAAACGTTTGACACTTTCAACATTGCTTGGTCATCTAATGATTTAAGCAAGTTAAAACATCTAGTAGCTTCATTAGAAATCTTAACACTCATTATAGTGTTTGTTATCATTGAAACTTATAGAATATCATATCGCGAGACTGTCTAATAGGTGACAGATCGTTTAGCGAGTATTGAACTGTCTAGCGTTTTAGAAATCTCCCCCTTTTTATGATGACAAAACATATAAGTTAAAATAACTCATAAAATCATTAACAAGTATATTGGGGATATTTTGCGCAACAGATAAATACTAAGTTTATATATCACATAGAAGCACATCAGTGAAAGCAAATAGCACTTTGTATGTGAATGTGTGATAAGTGTCAAGCATTTGTAAATATTGCATACATTTAGGCATTAAATTTGAATGAATTGTAGAAAAGATCTTAAGAAAAGAAAGAGTGTTTTCCCATTAAAAATCATTATTTGAATTAATCAAAGATGTTTGTGTACATTTAAGCAAGATGTTGCAGGAAATTGAGGAAAACAACAACTAAATGAAGAAGTAGCAGAAAGTTTCAATCCACTAAGAGCATGCAAAATCGCTCAACGGATTGATGACAAAGAGAACACAAAATAAGACCATCCAAGCGCTAAGCGCCGAGGAATCTCCTAAGCGAATTGATGCCATTAAAGGGCCGAATGAAATTTGGGTTGTTGAGCACATTTGTGGAGCTTTGAGCAAAGAGACTCCTTCAAGCTTAAGGAAGACAAGAATTCGCTAAGTTGGGGTTTGAGTAGGCTTTGAGATGAAAGAATTCTTCAACCTGAAGAAAGCTTCACTCGGTTAGGCTTGGAGTGGGCTCTAAGCCAAAAGAATTATTCAAACTAAAGAAAGTCAATCTGTTGAGAGGATTGGCCATGCACTAAGTGAAATTCATACCTTAGTCAAACCATCACTTAACTTTATAAATAAAGATGCTTAGTTCAAAAGAAGGAGGTTGGAATGAAGGTGTAAACTTGGTAGAAGGGAAGCAACCTCAACTAATGTGCAACTTCTAAGACTCATTGCCTCTAGTTGCTAGTTATTTCCTTTTTGCATTTCTTTGTAAACTTCTTCATGAGTTGCTAAAATCCTCTTGTTGGGATTGAAGAACAATGTAACGTTTCTGAGCTTTATTATTTATGAATGATTGTTTATTTCAGTTACTTTGATTTGATTGTATTCTTAATGCTTAATATATGAGGAATAACCATTCTTCTTGCCTTTAGAACATGAATGATGTTGAGAAACACTTTCTTTTTTGAACTTTCAAATCATCCAAATAATTCAATGTCTAGGAACGAAATTGAATGATTGGCTTGACCTGTTCCATCTTAATGCAAAAGCAAGCTATTATAAGTCAAGGAATTGATTATGATAGTTTTTTGTTCTAGATGACCGTGACTAAGGGATTAACTTGGTTTGGCCATAAGGAGAAGTGAACTTGAAAAAAAATACATTTGTGAATAACTTAGGTAAAGATATTTATAAAGGATTCAATCCCAACACTTGCATTAAATAAAGAACTTCACCTTTTTATATCTAGTTTCAATCTCACCAATTATACTCTTTACTTTTTTATTCATTATACTCATTAAATATTGTTGAATTAAGGGGAAGCTAAGTTCAACAAGGAGGGTGAATTGTACTTAGAAAGATTTTCGCAATTAATTATTTACAACAATTTTGACAGAATTTGAACATATTGTTTTTAAAAACAACAAATTAATTTTTTTAAAGAAGTACATTGATTAAGATAATGAATCTATTTTATTTAATAACAATTAATTAAATTCTTTAATACAAAGATCTTAAAACATAATCTTGTAAATCAGAAACCCATTTGAAAAGATTTAAATATGTTTTAAAGCAACAAATTTCTGAATTAATTTCAACATGTTATTTTCGGAATTAACAAATTGTTTTTCTGATTAAGAATAACATAAAAGAGATTTTTGTATCAAACATATTCCAATATAAGTGTAGAATTAAAATGTATCAAACAATATTTTTAATAAAAACCTTTATTTTAATTTAACTTGTTTATCTAGTGACAAATACGAATGATACAAACAATTTGAATATATAATGTGGCACTCAATATTGTTTATCACAATTTTTCTAGTTATTATAGAAAAACAAACAAATTTGCGGAGAACAAAAACAACAGATTGATTTTTGAAACAACCGATTGAATACCAGTACAAAATATTATGTAGAAAAAATATAAAGTAGTGATAAAGAAAGCATAAAAGACATCAAGATTTTATACTAGTTCACTCACAATAGAGCTACATCCAGTCCCACCTCACAGCAAGGTGGAATTTATTAAAGCAACAAAATTATTTTATAAGAAAAGAAAAAATAATTCGTGAACACTACAAGAACAACACTACTCACTGCAACACCCTATCACAACAGTGATATACACCAAGAAACCATATCTTGACCCCAACAATTACAAAATTACACAATAGAATGTAAGAAACGAATAAACCTTGACCGTGAACCAAGAAATACAGTAAGACCTCTCCAATTCACAGCTGCAATGAAGAATCTTTGACCTCTAACTAGATGATGATGATTTAGCTCCAAGAACACTCAAAGATCTTACAAAAACTTTTCTCACTAAGGTTCTCACAAATTTAAAATTGTAAGTTGTATGTGTAACCTTTTTCTGAAATAATGCAGTCCCTTTTATAAAGATTTAACAGAAATCGTTTGTTAAACAAAGGGGTGCAGTTAAGTAAAATCAACCTGTTAAAAAATCAAAACAATATGTTGATTTCACTTAAAAAATGTAATATGCATGAAAACTGATATTTCTCAAATAGAATATAGTGAAACTGAAAACATTTCTTCTGTTACATATTAAAATATGGTTTTCAATGAATAAAAGATATTATAGAAAATGTAAAAACATTTTAGTATTTTCAATCAATTGATTTAAAAGATAACAGATTGAAAAACTATAACTTTCCAGAAAACAAACTAAAACTAGTAGAAATATTTTTTAACCAGTTAAAAAACAATTTGTTCTTGGATTCATCATCATTCCTAAAGGCAAAAGATAAATCAAGACATACAAAATAAAAGCTAAAATACCTAGACACATAAGGCAACAAGTCTTCATCATGGCTTCATCAAACATCAAAGTTGGATCCTTGAGATGTCCAACACATATCATATATGCAACCCTTCATAATTATATTTCCACTTCATAATGAAAGATATTTCTATTATGGTTACCACTAATTCCTATGGATACAACAATCCCTCTTATTAAATGTACTACAGTTGAATTCATCTGCTTACCAAGAAATCACCTCATCAATGTGCAGTTAAGTTCATATAAGAAATTCAAAATAGAGAAATTTCTCCCCGAACACTCAAACATTATACTTTCTAAACTTTTATGTTTTGTCCCCCTTTTGACATCATCAAAAAGAGTTCATAGAAAGAAATCATTATTGTTGCGAAGGAGGTTGAGGTGGTGATAAATGTAAAATGTTCCTAAATAGTATATCAAATTAGGCATGCATAATGAATTATTTTCATGAAAAATATCACAAAAAGATGCATTTTCCCTCAATTCGTGCTTGACCCAAAAGAAGATGAAAAGAATTGAGATTTGATGGAAAATTGTAAAAAAAAAGGAGGAAAAAAACCTACAAAAACAAAGGACCAGAAAAATTAACCAATCTGCCTAGCGCATGTATCAAAAGCTAAGAGAACTGGCATTGGAGAGCAAAGATAAGAAAACCTTAAGAAGGCTGAGAGCAAAGGCATGCGTTCAACGAATTAAGTCCAGTGATGGATCAAATTTACAAAGTTTAGAAGGTTGAACTAATCTATGAGGTGTTGAGCGAAAAGAGTCATTCATGATGAAGAAACTCCAAATTCCCTTAGAAGAGTCTTGAAGCTAACTAAAGCAAAAAAGGTTTCCTCAACATTAAGAAAAACCTCATTTCACTGAGCTTGGCTTGGTGCGAATCCAAAATCCAACGTTCGTTCATTTTTAAGAAAGGATTTCAGTGAGTGATGGAGAACACTATTCTTCTAGTAGACTTCTTTATAAATTATTCTTTGGATAAAAGAGGAAGGAGAGTTTGTAAAGTGTCATACGATCTATCACCCATTAGACTAAAATACTAAGATTTTTTATAATGACAAAAAACTATAAGATATGTTATATGTATAACCATGCTCACTCATCTACAACTTAAGATAAATGATACATTGGACCATACATGAGACACAACATTACAGGAAATACATAGATACAAAGACACACTAGATGATAGAGCCATGAACACAAATGTCAAACGAAATAAGTGTTAAGAGAACATTTTGTAAGAATTAATGGCTTAAACAAGAGGGGGTGAATTGTTTATCAAAGATTTTCACAAACGTTGATTAGGAATGAAGCTTTAACACAATACACAGAAAAAGCAATCAAGGAAAGCAATCAAACAATGATTAAGAAACTGTATGCAGAATTTCAAATAGGTTGAAAATACGTTTTAACGACTTGTTTATAGCAGCAGCAAAAGCAGAATTAAAACAAACAGTTATAAGGAGTGAGAGAGAGAGAGAGAGAGATTTACTCATCCAATTTTATATTGGTTCACTCAACCTTGAGCTACCTCCAGTTCCCAGAACAACCACTGGGTTCCACTAGTAATCACTCACAGATTACAACAAACACAACCACAAAGAGGTTCTCTTGAAACCACAAGAACCATTCACCCTCTTTACAAACACACACCTTTAGTCAGAACACCCTCTAACTTTACAAGATTTCACACGCACCTACAAGTTTATGAAAGATCAAATACAATAATTGTGAAAGGAACAGAATACACCTGAGTTTACAGGAATCAAAAAGCTCCTATGATCAGACCTTGAACCAGTGCACAGCTAAACTACAATCTTGCAAAACTTTTGAAAAACTTCTTTCAAATCAATCTCAATATCAATTTGTTTGATATAAAACTTGTGTATTTTGTTTTGAAAGAAAGGCTATATTTATAGAACACAAAACTAGTGGTTCTAGAAAGCATTTATTGCCAAAATAGTTTTAATTCACATCCAAAACAGATTAACAGGTTTTCAAAAAGCTGTTATGAAATGTTACAATCAACCAGTTGAAAAGTTGTTTTAACTGGTTGAATTGGTTAGGAAGTTACTTAACCAAGCCAAAAACAGTTTTAAAACCTTCAAACAAGCCAAGTGACAAACAACAGATTATTTCGATAATTCAACCGGTTGTTTTTCTCTTTGCTTAGACAAACACTTTTCTTTAACAAAATAGATTGAGCAAGCTTTGTGCAGGGGACTAGGAAAGATCTTACAAAGATTCTAAACACCCTAGACTAAACCCAAAACAAAGAGCAACACAACTTCAAGCTTCATCATGGATTTGAAACATCAAAGCTCTCATGTTCAACATCATGTTCAACAATCTCCCTTTATATGATGGAGACAAATCCTTGGGATGCTCTTTGGAATGTTCTTGTTTAGAATATGTAAAACCTACATTCATAAGCAAACAAAGACATACAGGATAATCTATTCCAATCAAACAAGCACCACAAACCAGTTTCCACCAGGTGATTTCCATAGAGGAACATCAACCAAATCAATGTGAGAAACCAGTCAAACATACAAAGGTGTAGCACAAATAATCAATAAGTTATTTCGCAGGAATAACCGGTTTAAATTTTGTATCAGAGTTTTATCCGTTTTAAATTTCAAACATAAACCAGTTATAGCAGTTTATAGAAATGTTCAAAGGCAATAATAGTGCAAATAATAAGAACATTATATATCCCAACATTTCTCCCTCTATTTGTCTTCACAAATAGACAAAAGGTCGGATCAAAAATGGCATAAAAGAAAAAAGAAATTGTTCAGAAATTTAAACCAACATTTAAAAAGAAGGACTATTCTCCCTTTCAAACTGTAGCTCCAGAAACTGATTTTAAACTTCTTCTATCTGTTCATCCAGGTTTGAAAAACATGCATCCATATGATTGAACCTTGACTCACACAAATCATGGAGATTCCTTTGATTTTCAGCAAATGTGTCCATGCGGTTGATCATTAACCTTTCAAAAGGAGACATTGAAGTCATCCTTTCTCCCATGTAATCATCACTAGGACCAGCCTCATGAGTCTCAGCAGCAGGTTCCTCTTGAGTTGTTGCATCTTCAGGTTCATCACCATCATTGGTTCCACTTGAGCCAGCTTGGTCACCATATTTGTTAACCCATCTCCCACCAATCATAGTAAATCCCATTTTGCTTAGGGGTCCACTGTTAATCACACTTGAGGGCTTGATAATTTCAGCCATCTCCTCTTCAATATCCACTTCAAAATAGTGTAGAAATTTAGAGATTAAAATTGCATAGGGATAGTGGAAGTCACTTAACCTTATGGATTATTGCATATGTTCCTTGATGGTGTGGATCCAATTGATCTTCACTTTATTCATAATGCAGTAGATCAACAGCAGGTCTTCCTCAAAGAGAGTGGAGTGATTGCTCCCCCTTGGTGTGATGATCCATGACACAGTGAAGGCTATGAGCCTTTCATCAAGTTTTAGCCCTCCAACTGAAAAATTTCTTACTTTGGAGAAGGGATTCTTGAGACAATTCTTGTAGAATTGCATCTTGTTGAATTCTTCAACTACCCCTAGATTGCCTCTATTGATTCTTAGCCCAGAGAACTTCAATCCAGTCACAACAATCCACACATCATTGGTGATAACCTTGTCTACACTCTTCACATGAGAGACAAGTGAGTCACCATTGAATTGAAGGTTAGTATAAAATACTTTCACCAAGTCTGGATAAATGTTTCCAGTGAGCTCAAGAAATCTCTTTAATCTTTGCTCCTTGAGGAGACTTCTCAGAACAGTCAAATTTTGTTGCTTCATCCAAGTAAAGGAGACAAGGTTGGGTGTGTTGACAATTTTGCTGCTTCATGTAGGTATTTGTTTATGAGTTCAGATTCTCTTGAGAACCATCCTTCCAGCTTCCCACCACTCCTTACAACTCTTGTTTTCATTCTTTTAGCAGATGGAGGAGTTGCAGCCATAGCTCAAATCAGAGAAGAACTTAGCACACTGCAGAGAAAACTTAGAGTAGAGGAAAAGATGAAGAAACAGATTGTTTGTGTGAAAATAGTAGCTAATTGCATCACTTATATAGCCATAACCTTTGGTCACAGTTGGCATTATGTGGGTTGTTTTCAAAACAGAAAAAAGAATCAAATATGAACCATAAAGCAGTTTGTGTCAGTCAAAACAGAAAGTACAGAAAATCACATGTTGATTTGACCAAACTTTAAAAGCAGTTTTAATTTCCAAGATTAAGAGGAATCTGATTCATAAAGAGCAATTATTGTAGAGATATTTTGTATTCAAAGATGTAATTAAGACATTGTTGACCATAAACATCACTGAGTTTGAACAAAATTACAAAACAGAGCTTAGAAATTAAAAACAGATCTGCCCAGTGCTAACAGAGTGAAAACAATCAGTTGTTTTGAAGAAAGAATCGGTTGTTTTGAAGAAACAATCGGTTGAATTTCTACACTAATGATTTTTATTTTTTTTTAGAAAAACAAATTTTCAACAGCCATGCTATATACAAACATCCAGGTTTATAAGGCACGTAGATTTGTATAAAAAAAATATAAGTAATACAAGTTAATCATAATCCAAGTACATGCATAGAGAAAAATTTAGAATTGGATTTAGAAATTAATGTTCAACAATTGAGAAGGACAAAGAATTATCCTTCAGATTTAAGGTACACAAATGTAAGCAATACATAGAATCAGGACAAGGCTTTGACTTGCAAAATAAATCTTCCTGAGATCCTGATCTTTCTGATCCTTCAAGTGGAGTCAAAAATACGCAAAACAAAACTTGTTAAATCACAAGACTTGATCCCTTAAAGAACTTGGGACCCTTTGTGTTAGACTTATCTTTGGAACCATCAAAACATCTTGGAATCCATTTAAAGATTCCTTTAGGAACAAGAGACTTTTGAAACTTGCAGAACCTAACTGAATGACCTTTCTTCATGCAGTAGAAACATGTAACAACCAGTTGAATCGACCTTTTAACCAATTGTTTTTCTGGTACATATGAAAAAGGTTTTGAAATTCCATTTCCTTTGCTTTGTGGATAAAAACCTAAACCAGCTTTTCCAAAAACACAATTTTGAGATGCAAGAACATCATCAAAGTTGGATTTTCCAGTTGTAAGTTTATTCATGGTTTTCAAAAGATAATGAATCTTTCTTTCAAGATTTTCATAATTTTCACAAAACTTTGAGTCACAACTGCAAGTTGAGTTCTTGTAAATCTAATCAAGGTTCTCAAAATCTTCCTTTGTTTTTTTCAACTCCTCTTCCAGTGACTTGACTCTATTTTCAAGCCAGTTGTTTAGACCTTTCAACCGGTTGTAAGAAAGAACCAATTGGTTAGCTTCTTCATGAGTTTCATTAAAAGCTTCAAGCAATTGATAATAATTGTTACCTTTGATTGAAGAAGATGAACTCATGCTACTGGATACAGATGCTTTAAGGCACATATTTGCTTCTTCATCATCAGAAAAGCTAGAGGAGGATACCTCATTGTCATCCCATGCAACATATGTCTTCTTGGCTTTTACCCTTTTCTCATTTTTGAAATCTGCGCTATCTTTGCTTTCATTGCTGGGGCATTCTGCTTTGATATGACCCTATTCACCACAGCCACAACAAGTGTACTTGTCAAGATTAAAATCACTAGGCTTTTTAGAGTTGTACCTTTTTTAAACTTGGCTTTTCTTCTTCAAGAACTTGCTGAATTTTCTTGACAACGGACTCATGGTGTCTTCATCACTCTCACTTGAGTCTTGTTGTTGTTTATGATTGCAAGCTTTGAGTGCAATGCCTTTCTTGGGTTTGTCCTCACTCTCTTGGACAACCAGCCTATTCATCTCAAGCTCATGCTCCCTTAAATTACCAAACAAGGAAGCAACTGTCATTGATGTCAAATCCTTTGATTATGAAATGGCAGTGTCTTTTGGTTGCCATGTTCTATCAAGATATTTCAAGATCTTGATTTTTAGCTCCTCTTTATCAAAAGACTTACCAAGGCTCATCAAATGATTTACTATGTGAGAGAACCTTTTCTGCACATCACATATGGTCTCCCCTTTCTGCATTCTAAAGAGCTCATACTCTTGGATAAGACCATGCTTTCTGGCCCTCTTGACATCATTTGTCCCTTCATGTGTGACTTCAAGAATGTCCCACATTTCCTTTGCTGACCTACATTGTGTTACCCTGAAAAACTCATCACAACTCAAAGCAAAGGTTATTATATTTTTAGCAATCCAGTCAAACTTTGCTTTTTTGCTTTCAGCGTCAGTCCACTCAGATGAAGGTTTATCAATTAAAACCTCGTTTCTTTTAACTTGAGGTATAAAGGGACCATTTTCAATTGTTTCCCAAATACCCTTATCAGTGGAATGCATAAAGATATTCTTCCTTACCTTCCAAATCTGGTAATTTACACCACAAAACAGTGGTGGTCTATTTATGGAAGCACCTTCCCCAAAAGGCAACTTGTTAGCCATGTAAAACAGTTTTCAGAAAAACAGAACTTGAATATTTTTCAAGAACCTAGCTCTTGATGCCAATTGTAAGAATTAATGGCTTAAACAAGACGGGGGGTTGAATTTTTTATCAAAGATTTTCGCAAACGTTGATTAGGAATGAAGCTTTAACACAATTCACAGATAAAGCAATCCAGGAAATCAACCAAACAATGATTAAGAAACTGTTTGCAGAATTTCAATTGGTTGAAAATACATTTTAACCAATTGTTTATAGCAGCAATAAAGCAGTATTAAAACAAACAGTTATAAGGAGTGAGTGTGAGAGAGATAGAGAGATTTACTCAGCCAATTTTATACTGGTTCACTCAACCTTGAGCTACATCTAGTTCCCAGAACAACCACTGGGTTCCATTAGTAATCACTCACAGATTACAACAAACACAACTACAAAGAGGTGCTTTTGAAACCACAAGAACCACTCACCCTCTTTGCAAACACACACCTCTAGTCAAAACACCCTCTGACTTTACAGGATTTCACACATACTTACAAGTTTATGACAAATCAAATACAAGAATCATGAAAGGAACGGAATACACCTGAGTTTACAGGAATCAAAAAGCTCCTATGATCAGACCTTGAACCAGTGCACAGCTAAATAAAAATCTTGCAAAACTTTTGAAAAAATTCTTTCAAATCAATCTCAATATCAATTTGTTTGATAAAAAACTTGTGTATTTTTTTTTAAAGAAAGACTATATTTATAGCACACAAAACTAGCCGTTCTAGGCAGCATTTATTGCCAAAACAGTTTTGATTCACATCCAAAATAGATTAATAGGTTTTCAAAAAGCTCTTATGAAATGTTACAATCAACCGGTTGAAAAGTCGTTTAACCGGTTGTATTGGTTAGGCAGTTACTTAACCAAGTCAAAAACAGTTTTAAAATACTTCAAACAAGCCAAGTGACAAACAACTGATTATTTCGATAATTCAACCGGTTGTTTTTCTCTTTGCTTAGACAAACACTTTTCTTTAACAAAATAGATTGAGGAAGTTTTGTGCAAGGGACTAGGAAAGATCTTACAAAGATTCTAAACACCCTAAAATAAACCCAAAACAAAGAGCAACACAACTTCAAGCTTCATCATGGATTTGAAACATCAAAGCTCCCATGTTCAACATCATGTTCAGCACATTTCAAAAGCTCGCATCAGACGATGATATGGAAGGATGAAAAAAAAACCTTAGCAGATAGTAACAAGAATGACTTCAACATCAACTGGAAGCATCAAGATGAAATTATAAAAAAAAAAAAACATGTGCTCATGAGATTATAAGATAAGATTGAAAGAACAAGATGATGATAGTACAAAATTTTACTCGACAATGAGTATGGAAAAAATTATTCATGGTCAGCAAGACCTATAAAATGAGTTACAAATGAAGAGTTAAATGAATGAATCACTCTACAGAAAGTAATAGACGAAGACTACAAATAACTCAATGGATCAAGCGTCGTACTCAAGTGTTATACAAAGTCTAAACACAAAGTGCTCAAGGAAAATGCATCAGACGATGTTGATCAATGTGCCACACACAGTAAAGTGTGAGCCTTACACAGAGTAGACGATGATCGAATGAACGTGATAGAATGAAATGTATTGATAATTTATTTAATATTCAAAGATATGAAGAAATTTTTATTCAATGATACACTTCTTTTAAGATATTGAAAATATTAATATCATTGATAATCACAAAAGTTTCATAATGCGATTTTAGGAACAATTAAGGCAGAGAAGAAAATGAGAACAAGTTTTCTTATGAAGCGCCAGACGAATAAAATGAAATTATTGTAGAGCACTACTCATGGGAAGCCATTGATGACATTCAAAGCTGCTACAAATAAGAAACAAGAGAATCTCATAAGAGATACACTTGAGAAGAGAACAAGTGAGCACAAGACTTTAAGATGTAAGCAGAACATTCCTTATTCAATGTCTAATATAATGAATAGTCAGTACCACGTTCGAGAAGAGTAGATTTAAAAAAATGTGTGAAGAACAAGTATGTGACCAAGTGAAGAGCGTAATTTGTGCTATGGAGAACGAGATTTGAGAAACATTAAATAAATCATATCAACATTATAAGAGAAAGAAATTGAGAAAACTTGTGATGCGACAAATAAAGCAAATATTCCATACTCAATGTCCAAGGTAATTCTAGTGAAAGCATATGTGGCAAAGATATGATTGAAGACTCGAGTCACAAGCTTTAAAGGGTTAACATCCACTTCAGAATATCGTAAAGGAAATAATTCAAATTGTTTCAAGTGCACAAAGACATAGAATATAATCAAAGCAAAAGTTGCCATATTCAGTGTCTGATGTGATAAAGATGATGAATAGTGAGCAGAAAAGAAGGATACCTAAGAGATTACATTATTAATGATTCAACATTCACATTTAGACTAAAAGAAGAAACAAATCAATTTCATTTAATGTCCAAGACGCAGAATCAATCAGAGCAAAGAATTCCTTATCTAGCCTCTAACGTTTATATGAACAAAGAGATGAACGAAAACCTCAACGATCACAATCTAAAACTGATGGCATTCTCATGGAGCTCTTCTTGGATGTTGTGAAAAATGGTGCGGAAGCTATGGATTGAGATGTGCAAGATCCTCCTAGGAGTTATGGTGATCTTGAAGGTGCATGATGAGTATGGAAGAAGGGAGGTTCGGCCAGCCCTATGGTAGGTGAGGAAGATGAAGATTAGATCCTAGAAACTAGGTAGAAGCAAAGTATGGCACAATGTTGGCAGCATAACTTTACTCTCATTAATCTTCCAAATACATGAGCCAAGCCCTCTTATTTATAGTGTTTAGAGGGCTGGAAATTCAGAAGAAAGTGGAGGGAAATTCAAATGAGAAGCATTTGAATTTGGAGCCAATTCCTAGTCACAAGGGAAGTGTGACTTGGTTTCTATTTTTGGCACCTCCTAAATCTATACCTACACCTTCTTTT
>Ga0123342_1002492_pt1 | contig 30601 bp, 14 predicted proteins | sample Turbeawhitnodule_FD_89960 | JGI IMG/M metagenome (GOLD analysis project Ga0123342, IMG submission 89960) | Root nodule microbial communities of legume samples collected from Mexico - Turtle bean Mexico white nodule | ecosystem: Host-associated > Plants > Roots > Nodule | place: Mexico: Nepantla... | reverse complement strand
ATTAATATTAAGAAAAATAATATTAATATTATTAATAATAGTAATAAAAATAACAATAGTAATAATAATAATAATAATAACAGCAGTAATAATAATAATAGTAATAATTATAATAATAATAATAAAATAATAGGAATAACAGTAGTAATAATAATAATAAAATAATAATAATAATAATAATAATAATAATAATAATAATAATAATAATAATAATAATAACTAATTTGGATACATTTTAAAAAATATAGGAGGAAATTGATTTTTTTAAAACTCACGATACTAAATTGAATATTGACTCATGTAAGAATGAATAAGGTAATTAATTTTTTTAAAATGTTATTATTTTACGGTATTTTAGTATTGTCTATTTGGTTTAATATTGTACTATTTATAACATTAATTTTATTATTTTGACACTAGACTTAAAAACATTTACATTGATACATTAATTTTTTTTTCCGTTGACTTAAAGGACTGTTTGAAATTAGGGGTGTTTATTTTTAATTTCTTGTTGTTTTCGGTTTTGGTTTTCTGTATTTGTTTTTTTTTTTAACGTTTAAGGGTCTTAACTTGAGTGTGATATTATGTAATTAAAATAGTGAAAACAGTAAAGAAAAACGTTATTAGAAGTATCACATTATTAAACAACATTAAAATTAACAAATCAGTAAACGAAAAAAAAAAAGTCCTACTATAGTCTCATGCATACAGTAAAATACAAATGATTGTAATAAAATTTTAATATAGGAAAATGTGTATAAAGAAAATAATATTTTCAATTCACTAACAATCTAATTTCAATTACATCTATTCATAAAATGAGATTTAACAAATAAAATATTCATTAATTTTTTTGAAATATCTATAAGTTTGTCTTATCATATACTAACATTTGATCTAAACTAATACTTAAATTTATAAGCAAACTGAAAAATCATGGATCATAGTAAGTTCATCACAATCCATAATGTCATAGTGTATAAGAACTTTAAGATCAACTTTTCATCACATTCTATCTTATTTTGTTTTGTGTGACACCATTAGGGAACTAAGGAGATCTCTATTACAACATATATGTCAATATTTAATACATAAAATAAATAATATTTCATACATTATCCCATATGTATGTCCTAAAATTCATACAAATTCCATCAATCTTAGTAAGTATCGTCATACAATATAACTCATTTAAACAAAACCACAAATCAATCAAATATATAAAAATTAATATTTATTTTGCATTTATCAAAACATTCATGTTCAATATTGAATTATAAAAATTAATATTTATTTTGCATTTATCAAAACATTCATGTTCAATATTGAATTACTTGAAGAAGCTAGAAGAAAAAAATTAGCTTGAGCAAAAATCTCCTTACTTGAACAAAAAATTCTTTGTTTAAGTGAAATTTGAGCATAAACTAGGTTGAGTTGCAGTGTTGTTTTTATTTAAGCAAAAATTTCTTCGCTTGGGCGAAGACAAGGTTGAAAGCAAGGTTAAGTTACATGATTATTTTTATTTGAGTGAAAATAGGATTGAGAGGTAGGCTTGAATTTATGTTCAATTTTCGCTAGAGCAAAAATATCATAAAAACTAGCCTTAACAACAATTTGTTGTCCCCTCTCCTCGGTCACCTCTTGGTTGAACGTCCAAACTTTGCATTTGTAGCTGATGTGGAATATGAATGACTCCCTCCACTTTGCTCTCACTGGAAGATGATTGGGCATGAACTTGCTCAATGTCGGGTGATTCATGATCATGATCGTGTTCCTAGGCCTCAACATAAATCTTCTCAGAAGAAAACTTATGATGAACAAGAACAAAAGAGGATCGTGGTTCCTAAACAACGTAAAAAGTATCGAAAGAAAGATTCGCAGCTGAAGCTCGTGGAAGGCTCCACGGATAAATTGAACATTGATGCTCCTGGCGGGGTTAATGTAGGGTTACTCTTGAAACACCTTGCTTCTGATAAAACAAGTGGAGTGGAGGATGATTTTGCAAATATGCCTCCTCTTGAGGATGTCTCAGATCATGATAGGTCCCCATCTAGGTAGGGGTTGTCCACTCCCACTTCGGATTTCCAAGAACCGGGAATGCTAAGGAATTCACCTGTTGTTATGCAAGCGAAGGGTTTAGAGTCACATTCAGTTACGAATCATATTGATGATAATCATGTATAAGTCTCTGCTCCTGTGGTTATACCATCTCCGTTGTGTTCTACCTCTCCTCGAAGGGCTAAATCACCTGCAAATTCTAAAGCACCAATTAAGACTCCAATTGATGGTCATCATGTGTAGGTTTCTACTATTGTGATTGTACCATCTCTGTCGTCTCATACCTCTCATCGGAAGGCTAAATCTCTTAGGGATGTTAAAACACTATTGTTGGTTCTGCAAAATCACTTTTCCTCTCTTGATGGTTTGAAAACTACAAATGTTGTTTCAAAATTTTGGGTTGATCCTAACGAGATGGAGAAGGATGCCAGTGATACTGGGGAGGAAATAGTTTGCATTAAAAGAAAACCAGGGAGACCACATAAGGGGACTGGAAAATCCAAAAAAATTGCTAAGGTAGTTCTCTCTACAACGTCGTAATGAATGTCTCTTCATCTTTCTGGAATGTTAGAGGATTGGGAAACCACAAAACTGTGGAGATTTTGATTAGTTTACTTAAATTACATAAACCCCTCATGGTTTTTCTTGTTGAACCTATGATGTCGTACACCGATGCTTTTGACGTCATTTTCAAATTTGTTAATATGCATTTGGTGGCTACGTCTCCTATTGTTAATAAAGCTGCTAAGCTTTGGTGTTTGTCGGTTCCTAATCTTGTCCAAAATTTCTTGGTCAATGATCAATTTATTTCTGTAACTTGCCTTCTAGATGATAAATGTTTTAACTTTGCAGGTGTTTATGGTGCTAACACATACTTGGCTAGACAGTTTTTGTGGAGGGATCTTAGTTCCTTCACAGGACCTTGGTGTATTATGGGAGATTTTAATGTTGTGCTCTCGACGGATGACTGTAGAGGGGGTGGCTCGTAATTAGGTTTTTTGTAATGAATTTCTTTATTGGATTAATACTAATGATTTTTCTTATATGCCTTTTATTGGATCTTGTTATACATGGTGTAATGAAAGGAGAGGGTTGCATAAAATTCATAGAAGACTGGATAGGGCTTTATGTAATGGAGTGTGTCTGGATGAATGAGATTCTTGTAGTTATCAGGTTCTTGTTAAAAATTGTTATGATCATTCCCCTATTATTGCTAGTCTTGCAAGTAATTCTTTGAGGAATGTTAGCAATTTTCGTTTCTTTTCTATGTGGCTTCAAAACACTTCATGTCTGAAGCTTATTCATGATTCTTGGGCTAACAAGGTTGTTGATTGTCCTGTGTTTATTTTGCAACATAAGTTAAAAATGTTGAAAATTGAACTTTGAGACTGGAATAAAAATTCTTTTGCTAATGTTCACAATGCAGTTCTTCTTAAGTAGAGTCTACTCTTTGGTATTCAACAAAACTTAGAGACTGCTAGTTTGTCTGGTATTGATGGTCTTCTCTTTCAAGAAAAGATTGCTAAGGAGAAGTTTGATCATGCTATTCACTGTCAATATTTTTTTTTAAAAAGAAATGGCTAAGATGTTATGGTTCAAAGATGGAGATAGAAATACGACTTTTTTTTTCCATGTTATGGTCAAAAGGAGAAATAATTCTAGTGGGATTCATCGTCTACGGATTGATAATAAGGTTACTGAGGATCCTAAACTCATTGAGGATCATATTTTGGACTTTTATAAAAATCTTTATACCGAGTCTATTCCTAATGTTCCGGATACAAGTAATATGGGGGATTTTATTGGTTTTTATATTCCTGAGCTAGTTTCCTTTTTGGAGAATATGATGTTGATTAAATGTCCTAATTTTTTGGAAATCAAGACTGTTGTTTTTAATCTTAATGGTAATAATGCTCCTGGTCATGATGGTTTTGGAGATGTTTTATATCATTCTTGCTAGGACATTATTGGGACAGATGTTTGCAATGTTGTTCAACATTTTTTTAAACAAAATTGGGTTCTCCCATAAATTAATAGTAATGTAGTATCTCTTATTCTTAAGATTCAAGGTGTTGACTCTATTAAAGATTACAGGCCAATTGTTGTTGTTAATTTCAAATTTAAGATTATTTCCAATATACTAGCGGATAGGCTTGTACTTGTGGCTGCTAGAATAATTTCTCCTAATCAATATGGGTTTGTGCAGAGTAGACAAATTCAAAATTGTATTGGTATTGCTTCTGAAGCTATTATCATGCTTTCTAAAAAGGTTAAAGGAGGTAATATGGCTTACAAAGTTGATATTCATAAAGCCTTTGACATTCTGAGTTGGAAGTTCTTATTACTAGTTTTGGCACACTCTGGTTTTCACCCCTCGTTTGACAGTTGAATTAGTACAATTCTCCGTTCAGCTATGCTTTCTATCATAATAAATGACAATTTGGTTGGTTTTTTCCTTGCAGTAGAGGTGTCAGACAAGGTGATTCTTTATCTCCTTTACTTTTTTTGTCTTGCAGAGATATCTCCAAGCTTGTGAATGATAAAAAAAATTTACATATGGCTAGTCCGCAAGGTTATCTCACTCCTTCTCGTATTTTATATGCTAATGACATATTTGTTTTTTGTAGGGGGATACTAAGTCTCTTAGAAATTTGAGTATTTTTCTTAAAACATATGGTGATTTTTCTGGTCAATATGTTAATAACTCTAAAAGTAGTTTTTTCACCATGGATAATTCTGCAAGGTTTGTCACCAAAATTCAACGTATTTTTTCTTGTAATCATGGTTGTTTGCCTTTCAATTATTTAGGAGTGCCAATATTTGTTGGTGCTCCAAAGTGTCAATTTCTTCAACCTTTGGTCGATAAAGTCAAATTGAAGCTAACATCTTGGAAAGGTAAATCTCTTAGCATGATGGGTCGGATTCAGTTGGTCAATGTGGTGATTACAATATTTCTATCTTATAGTTGTAATATGTATAAATGACCTATTTCACTTCTTAACCAAGTTGAGTAATGGTGTCGAAATTTTATTTTGAATGGTGATATTCTGAAAAAAGACATAGTCATTGTGAATTGTGATACAATTTGTTCTCCTCTTGGGAATGGAGGTTTGAAGATTATTAATCTTCGTCATGAAAATAATGCATATCTTCTTAAGCTTGCTTGAAACTTTGCTTATAGCAACAAACCTTGGTCTTTTCTCCTGAAAGTCAGGGTTCTTAAATTAAAATACGAGTATAGAATGGTTTATAGATCCTTATCTCTTTGGCATGGAATTAAGTAGTTTTATTCTACTATACTTGATTATACTTCTTGGACTGTTGGTACAGGTACTTTTATTAATTTCTCGAATGATAAATGATGTTCTACTACTTCTTTAGGCAAATATTGCAGGGTTATCTGATGGGGCTAGCATTCTGGATACAGTCTCTCAGTTTTGGATAGTTTGTGATTGGAATATTCCCTTGTATTTGCAACTGATGCCTTGTTTTTTTAATCATATCATGAATAGGGAGGAACAGGATATTCCTAATAGGATTCTAAATGAGTATGGTCGTTTCACTCTTAAATCGATTAGGACTTTTTTCTTGGAACCAAGAGTTCCATGTGGTTGGGGTAAATTCATTTGGTCTTCATCTATTCCACCTTCCAAAACTCTATTACTCTGGAAAGTTTTTCATGGACAACTTCCTACAGACCAACATATTCAGAATAAAGGTTTGCATATATGTTCTATGTGTACGCTTTGTGAAAAACATGAGAAATCTATTCAACATTTATTTTTTGAATGTTCTAATGTTTTGCATATTTGGAGTTGAGTTCAAGAGATTTTTCTCACTTCTCATTTCTCTAATAATGATGATCTTCTTTCTTTTATTAAGAGTGATGATAATCCTTTGGTCAAATTGATTAGGCTTGTTGTAATAATTTTTTCTAATTAGATGATATGGCGTATGAAGAATTATGCTAGATTTCAGGATAAGATTGAGGTTTTTAAGGCTTTTAGTTTAATTCTTCTAAACATTACTTTTTAATCTCAGTTCCTATAAATATATTTATTTTATTTTATTTTAATCCATAATAATAATATCATTAGTAATGTGATTACTTATATAATAACATTATTAAAAAAATTATTAATTTTGATAGCAGTGTAATAGAGAAAATTAATAGCTAGAGCCATAGGACAAACTAGGGATAAAAACAAAATTATCCCTATTTTAAGGTGAGGAAAACAATTTATTTAAACATTTATATATTATCCTTATCCTAATTTTTTTATGCTATTTCAAACTTGGTTAAAAATATTCTGAATTAGTTGTTCAGTCTCATTTTTTCCTTTTCCCCAAAATGGAGAAACAAAAAATTGGATCTTTCAATCAAAATCACTGCTATCTTATAAGAATGTTCTTTTTTATGTGCTTATCTTGTTATTCCCTTAACATGTCCAAAACTGTGAGTTATGATCTAAAAAAGTTGTAACAGCTGTATTTGTCTTTATTTAAAAATATAAATTATACTTTTATATCCTAAAATTTAGAATAAATTCTCTTTTAGTATTTCAAATTAAGAAAATATTCCAATCCTGAAATTCAGTAAAAATGTGAATTTAATCATTAAATTTAAAACATTAAAAATGGTTTTAAAAAGTAGGAAATAGAATCATTTTTCTATTTTGAGATAAAAAAAAGTAAACTCTTTTTTTTTTCAAATTTGTAACCAAATTCAATGTTATCAGAAAATTTCAGACATAATTAAGCCTTAAAAAAATATTATATCTGTGTTCGAAGTGAATGATAGAAGATTGAAACCTGAAAAATAGTCAATGTGGGTCAAAACGGATAAAGTCAAGTCGTGGTTTTCGAGACTCAGGTGGTTTTAATTCTTTTCACACGTGTGTCTGTGTGTGTATATATAAATAAAAGAACAAAGATCCCGGTTCCTGCGACGGCAGAATGAGTAGGTTCAAATAATGTGGGCCATATTGGGGATGACATTGAAGGAGGGGAATTTCTGCTCAAAAGTTAATTGCTCTGACCGTTGGTAATGAGGTTTAGATCTTTCGAGCCGACTGCATCAGAGACAAAAGCTACAAACTTTTTGTGTTTTTTTCTGGTAAAATTCTCTTTCCCTGAACCTGTGATGTTGTGGGTATAGTTGAGGTATGGCTGCAATGGGGTTTCGTGGGAGAAATTCTGTGACCCCAAAGTATTCTTTGTTTGAGTCATGGGTTTTTTGCCCCTCGTTGTTCAATGTTCCTTTGATAATTGAGTTCTTGAGCGTTTTCTGTATCAAGAACAAAGTTTTTTTTCTTGTTTGGGTTTTGGGTCGGGAATAGGGTTTGTGGGGTTAATTTTTTCTACCCTTCCTCTCAACCCAATTGCTGAATTTGAATTTGTTCGTGCCCTGATATATGTGTCTTGTTTGTGAATCGTGACATGCTGTAACATATGAAACCTTGGCGAGGAACCCTGTCGCCTGCTTTTGATGTGTTATGCTTGGTGTGTTGAAGAGTTTATGTGGGGTAGATTAGTGTTTGGAAAGAAGTTAGAATAACATTTATTGAGGAGATGATGATGATGATGATGATGATTTTGATCATGTGAGGATCAATAGAGCCCTAAATGAGAATCTGGGTTAAACAGAGGCGGAGGAAGACTGAATAATCTGTTGCTAGAAACCATTTAAAACACCACGAGTTAAAAATGTTCTGTATTAGTTTGCTAATTAAAATGAATTTACTTCATAAATAAATAGCATAACAAAAAGAACATAGAAATTTTAGTGTAAATAGTGAGTCACGCTTTTCTCCCCTTTCTGGTAACATCTCAGTTGTTGAATTCATTCACAATCATTTTTCTTTGCTAAATGTCTGCCATTGCTTTAGTTAAAAAAAGATCCTGCTAGTTATGTCACATTTATCATATTCTGTTTCAGCTTTATTTTGAACTAGTCCTTGGGTCTATATATTACATATTGGAGTCACAAGCACTGGTAGGTGAGGGGAAAGGTGTACCTAGTTAAAATTCAAACCCTGACAGCATTATTGTATCTGAAGCTTAAAGACTTGAGTCAAGTTCAATTAAATTACAAGCATGTTGGTTGCTCACTGTTATTTACCTTTAAAGTTCTGGATATTTCATGGTAATTCTTATAACAAACTTAATAAATTAATGGTTTTTGAGGGAATACTAAGTGTGAAATTTTCATGGAGGACTATCACAGTGGCCAAGCAGTGATGTTCCATTTGTTATCATATAAAAGGATATTAGTTTTAGGGGCTGATTTGCTGTTGTACATGCAGTGACTGAAGGTAAAGCCAAGATATTGTGTTTGTGCTGTTGTCTTACATGTCTAGTTTTTTTTTGCCAGAGTTCTAAGCTCTAACATCTGGGCTATGGATGATAGACGAGAAAATTTGTTATCATCCACCTTGCCCAGCCAGCTGTTATCAATTGACGAGGAACTATGGCAGATGGCTGAAGAGAGGGCACAAGAGATACTATGGACAATTGAACCAAATGTATTATCTGAGGTGAACAGAAAGGATGTTATTGATTATGTTCAGAAGCTGATCAGAGGTTGCTATGGCTCTGAGGTTAGAGGATTTTGATCCAATTATCATATTTGTAAATTTAATTGCCGGAGTTGGCTTTCTACATCTGGTCTTTTGTTCATTTAACGAAGTTGCTTTCTTTCCCTCATAATTAGTTGTGTGTTCTTGTTTCGCTTGCTGCTTTAAATTGTTTGTACATAATTAGATGCACTTTGATGTATGCTAAGAATATTCTTTTATATTTTGTAGAAATGATTGATGGATTTTTTTTCCTTTCTCCTGTCATACTTTTCTTTTAAGGGCCGCTAGATTTGAATGTGATTTTATTATTTATTCCACTATCTTAACATGATTTTACAACCATATTGTTGCCTCTTTTATACTTATACCCTACCTTACATGTGCAGACTGATGCCTTACCCTATCGACTCCATCCATTTCTCCTTTTATATTTCGATATGTAAAAAACATAAAAAATCATGTTATCATTTGCAAGTCTTATGATCAACATAATCTTATTTTTATGGGCTGGCTTAAAATTTTCATGCTAGGTTTTAGTTTAGGGTTTAGGGTTTAGGGTTTAGTTTCCTTTACACTGTGCTCTTCCTCTCACCTTGACTGACCACCACTAAAGAAAGCTTCTTTTGCAATTTATATGAATTGATACTTCATGGAATCAGAAGCATGCAAGCATAAATTGTCCCCAACCAGCCCAAAATTTACTGCCTGGATTCAAAAATATGTGCAACCTGTAGTTCCCCCACCACATTTGATAAATTTCATTTCTCTATACCAAGAGATCTGTAGTTTTAATAACTTTGAAATGCCTGAACTGAAATGATGTTGAGGTATTTTCCTAGTCATTGATTGCTTGGGTGAACATTGTTGACTTCTGGAATTGGGTTGATGACTCAATATCAAATTTACAGATTTGTTTTAACCTTGAGTGCACTTAAATATTAAAAGCATTTTTGCTGCACAAGTTGATTTAATTATGGTTATACCATGAAAGTGGTGATTGAAAATTAATGTTTTACCTCTTTGTGGATCTCCTACAGGTCTTGCCATTTGGTTCTGTTCCCCTAAAAACCTATCTTCCTGATGGAGATATTGACTTGACTGCTCTTAGTCATGAAGATGCAGAGGAGGATCTGGCACAGTCAGTATTGAATGCACTTCAAAGTGTAGATGACCCTGAATACCAAGTAAAAGACATACAAGATATACGGGCACAGGTTTAGAAACAATTTTTCTTAAACTGCTATAATTACTGGCTTTTATATTAAAGAATTAATCCTTTTCTGTGATTGACCTTATTTGAAGTGGTGTTTAATGTTCTTGTTGTCAAAGGATATCTTCTTAGCTTTGTTATTAGACTTACCTTTTTTATGTTTGGGCTCCAGGTCCGGCTTTTGAAATGTACAGTGAAAAATATAGCAGTTGACATCTCTTTCAATCAGATGGCTGGACTTTATACTCTACGTTTCTTGGAGCAGGTATTTGTATTAATTAATATTTACCCCTAATTGGTGTTTGATTTCTACATACCATGTGCTCTGTTTCTGTGTTTCAGATGTCATGTAAGGAACACCATAAAAAAATTCCATGTCTCCATTCAGTCAGCTTGCTGTTTAGTGGTCTCAACGTTGACTTAATTGTTTACTTAGCCCCTTTCCATTCTCTTACTCCATTCACTTTCTTGAAAAACATCTTTCAAATACTTGTTGATCTCTATCCTTCTAATGAAATTCTACTATTACTTCATTTTTAATTGCAAACAGAAATTTTGCCCATGTTCTGATTAAATTCATTTTTTTTAAGTTTATATTCAGGCTTTGCTAATTTTGTTAATTGGAAATATTTTAGGTTGACCAACTTGTTGGAAAGAACCATATTTTCAAGCGCAGTATTATCTTAATCAAAGCTTGGTGCTATTATGAGAGCAGACTGCTTGGTGGACACCACGGCTTGTTATCGACATATGCGATAGAAATATTAGTCTTGTATATTATCAATCGTTTTCACTCTTCAGTGCGTGGTCCTCTAGAGGTGAGTCACGTCTTCCATCAATAATATTCTATGCACCCTTTCAGCATCTGTATTTAAACTTCCAAGAATAAAAACACTGAATTACTACTACTAGCAGGTGCTATTCATATTCTTAGACTACTATGGCTCATTTGATTGGGACCATAATTATGTTAGTATATGGGGTCCAAAGGCCTTATCCTCCCTTCCAGAAATTGCTGGTAAGTGTTGCAATGTGTAAGCAGTTGGATGCATTTTCAATCTTCAGTCCTTGATATACTCATACTCGCTTGCTTGTCGCAGAGACACCAGAATGCGATCAGGGTGAATTCTTGCTCCAGAAAGAGTTTCTCAGAAACTACAGGAATATGTGTTCTTTTCCAGCAAGGGCATCTGAGCCTACAGCCCATGAATTTCCTGTCAAGTTCATGAACATCTTGGATCCTCTTAGAAATGACAACAATCTAGGTCGCAGTGTAAACATAGGTAATTTATTTTTCCTACTAAAGTTTATGGATACTTTACACCTTCAACATGGTAACAAAAAAAAGCATATGAATTATGGTATGCATACACACTTTAATTGCTTGAGCTTCCATTCTTCATAATAATTACAGGACTTGTGGTATTTAGTAGATCCAAATTTTACCCTATGGAAAGTTTTTTAGTTAAGAAGATCTTTACGTTTAAGAACATCTACAAGTTCACGACAACTCAGCAGACTGGTGAAAATGCATCAAAGATTAGTTAAATATCATTATATATATTGATATCTGATATATTGATATCCGAAGTTTTATATATGATACTGAAATAGTTAGAGATTTTGATGTTTCATGATATTTAACACTATAGTGGTTTTGTTTTTAAAATTTATGGTTTTCTTCCACTTATTTGCCTTCCTTTTTACATACCTGCAGCCAGTTTACATCGACTAAGATTTGCTCTCTCCTATGGTGCTCGAAAACTTAAGCAGACCCTCACACTTCCGGGAGAAAACATGGGTGCAGCACTAGAAAAGTTTTTCTTCAGCACTCTGGACCGGAATGGGAAAGGAGAAAGGGCAGATGTTGATGTTCCGGTTTCTCCATTTGGTACTGGAAGATCTGAAGAGTGTGTCCTCCGTGGAGATTGTGAAAGTTACTATGGTGGCTTACAATATATTCAGCTGTATCGTAACTATGCCATGCCAGTATCTGTACATTCCAGTTCTCCTTCAAGGCCTTCTCAGGATGATATCCTTGCATTATCGAGGCAGCAAAACTGGAGTATGTTTTACCAAGGCGGTACAGATGTATATATCCCAGGACAAACACTTTATCATCCAACTTACAGCCTTGAAGAAGGAGGGAAATCACGTGGAACAGGCACATACATCCCTGACTCGGTATAATGTCTTTCTTCTGAAACTTTATCTATATAGGCCTTGTTTGGATAAATTTTCCATAGACACACTTATACAAGAGAAGAAAATAGAAAGTAAACTAATGCACATAATTTTAATAAATTTTTTTTTTTTATTTTTCTTCTCCAAAAGCTAAGATGCATAAGATGATTATAGCTTATAGAGAAGCTCAATATACTTTATCTTATTTTCTCTTCTTACAAGTGTTTATGGAGAAGTTTAGTTAAATAGAACCTTATATTGTGATAATAAAACACTATATCATCCCCAAAATGGTTGAATCTTGCAGAACTATAATTCCTACTGGGGTATACGTACAAGGGTGAACAGGCCAAGGAGATATACTTCTACAAAGCACATTTCAATGCCCAAATCACCTCCGAAGATGCAACAAGAGGAGGAGGTTCACTATGAGACAGACATGAGTAATGGTGATTCAGATTCAAGGCTTTTTGATCTCTCGAACGAAGATTTCCCCCTTCTTCCATGCAATTGCAAGGCTACACAGTCAACACAAGCCCAAGGGTGTGCTCCATTAGCCAAGATTGATTCTGAGACAGGAATTTATGGTAATTCGAGTATGTCTGAGCCTTCAAATGAAGATTTCTCCCTTCCATTAGTAAAGGTTCATTCTGAGACAGACATGGATGACAGTACTCCACAGTTGTTTGAACTCTTTAAAGAAGACTTCCCCCTTCTTCCAAAGGTTTGTTCTGCGACCCAAATGGGGGGTAGTTCAACGTCAGTTGAGCTCTCAACGAAAGATTTCCCCTTTCTTCAAAGCCATCACAAAACCGTCTGCTCACAGTCTGGTCAGTTAACTAAGCAAGACAGGAGTTCCTCATGCCCAAAAGACTCTAAATGGAAGAGTATTAAGTTTGGCTCTTTCAAGAAATCACAATCACTGAAAGAACCAAGTTTGTCGACAAGGGATGAGAAAGAAGATTGTGGTGTTTCATTATCAGAAAAAGCTGTAATTGTAGTTCCGAAGGTGGCAACGGAGAGGAAAGAGAAATCTGGCGAGGGCAATGAGAAGATGTATTGAACGTGTTAACATAGGTATTTTGTAGGATATACATGAGCAGAGTAAGTGGAAAATAATAGTGTCAAGTCAACTTTTTCTTCCTTTTCTTTTATCTTTGGAGATGTATATTTGGGAGAAACATGAATTTGTTGGTAGTGATATCCTAGAACTTGGTGGGATGAAACAATTGGTAGGAGAGTTGTTCACCAATTTTGTCTTATCTAAGTGTCGGTAGTATACCATTACTCTGGGACAGAATGATAATGACAACTCCCTTTTAATTTAACATCCGTATGAAACTGTTATTCTTTTGATCGTTTATGAGCCACTTATTATGCTTCTATTTAGATTGGTAATAAAGAAGAGAACGATCGGATCAAATGTAATCAGATGGAAGGTATTACAATGGAATAAAAGAAAGGGGGAAAGTAAGATTTTTTATCCTCGGCATAAAACTTGTTTCAGATTTGGTCTGGATTACTACATTAAATAAACAAGTAGGTCTAGTTCAGGTCTAGCTACAAATGGCAATGTGGAGCGAACCTATTAATTTAGCATGTTGATCTCTTTAGGTTTGTCCCTTGACCCGTTTAGGTTTGTCCGCATACTCGCAGTCTCTATGGATCAACAACAAAACAGGACAGGACAGATTGAACAAAACAGGATAGATTAGTTCGATGGCCTGCATAAATAAAAAATAATTATTTTATTTTTTCTGAAAAAAAGTCATACTCCACTATCATAATGTGATTTTTATTTTATTTTATTTTTAAACAAAATTTAATGTACTAAAAAAAATATTTTATTTTAATCATTTAAAAAATTAATATTAAGAGTGACAATGAATTCAGTTATAAGTAAAGTCTTATGTTTAAAATTTATTAATAATAAAAAATATAGAAAAAAGATTTCAATAAGATACTCATTAAAAAAATTAGTTATCTTCATTAAAATATTTTGTAGTAAAACTTTGATAAAGTATTATGATATATTTATATATATATAAAATAGATGCAAAATAAAATTTTAATTATTTTCAATCAAACCTTCTACCATTTTTGTAAGAATGAAAATATAAAAAGAATATTTAAGAAACTAAAATAAACATCGGGATCCAAAAATTACACGTACGGAACATTTTGTAATGAAATTATTTCATGATACATGTAATAATTAATTTTAAAAACAAGTTGGAATCATTTTAAAAAAGCAACGGAACCAGTTATAATATTTAATTAGTATACTACATTCTTAAGAAAATATATTCATTTATTTTAAGTTTTAAAAAGTTGTCTTTCGTAAAAAGTTCTTATTTATAATAAAAAAAGTCAAAATTTAAGTATCCTTATATTTACTTAAAAGAGTTTAATTTTACGTCGTAAATACAGATAAATTATATTATCATAATAATTCTTTCAATATTTAATAAAAGAAAAACATTAACAACTTATTTCTAGATACACTCGTTTAAAATTCTGTTTACTATTATTTATAATTAATAACAGTAAATAGATACTTTTTATTTGTCGAAAAACATAAAATATCATTAATATTTATCAAATAACTAGCTAAATTTGGGGTTTAATTTTAATAACTGTAAGTTTGAATTTTTGCCCTGTTAATTCATTAAAAAATATTTTATATATTTTAAGAATAATTATCAGTTACATAAAAATCCACAATTGAATGAGAATTTTAAAAAATCAGCAGAAATAAAAATATTATAATTATAAAATTAAAATAATATATTAAAATATCAACTGAGTAAATCTGTTTCAATTATAACTTTAAAAACAATTACTATTTTTGTTATTGATAAATTTCATTGCAGAAACAATATTAATTCATTTGGACCGTCATTAATTAATTTGGATCATCACTAATTAAATTTCTATTATTAATTAATCAATAAAAATAATATCAATCATAATAATAGTACATAACAATTAATAATGTAGTTTTTTAACTGTTTTTTATACATAATTTTCACTCTAATAAACACAACCAATTTTATTGATATTATAATATTTAAGAAATTAGTAAAAGTGAAGTGTAGTTATTTTAATAAAAGCATCTAAGTAATTAAAATATTTATTTTTTTCAGATATTATTTTATAGCTCCAATAAATAATATTTTGTACTTTACTAATCTACAGTGATACTTTACTTTTTATTATTAGATTAGATGTAGATAGTGTGTTTTCATTATTATTAATAGTTATAATTGAGCCCATTAAATTTTGTTAAAAAAAGTGTCTGAACAGAGGTATGTCCCTACTACCAAACATTTCTCTTGGAAGCAAAGTCTGGTTTTGACTATGGATCTGAAGCCACTAACTGTTTTGGCCATTACCAAACCCCATTTCAATTAACTCTAATCAATTCCATTTTTCAGAGTGTTTTAAGTGTTTTACTACCAAATCTCTTTTGCTACCTCACTCACCGCTCTACACATATCACAACAATACCAAGCATTCCATTCTTCTGCATCTCACTGTTCTTCCTCACAACCATAATCCTTCTCCTTCCTCACTTTCTTACTTTCCTTTCCTGCTTACCTCACCATTCACTCTCTTTCTACCCTAAATCACTCAATCGATCTAAATTTCTCCCAAATCGTAAACCCCTTTGGCTCAATTCACTCAATTCTCCCCCCTGCTCCGCTGTCGGCTCCTGGGTGGGGTAAAGTTGTCGTTTTTATCTTCTGGGTATGTCTGGTTCTGCTGTTTCAACGTCTTCTTCTTTTTGTTGTTGATGTCATTTGGGTGTTGGCTGATTCCCCTTCTGATTGGTGTTTTGAAATTGGGGATGCTTCTTTTTGTTTCGGATTGGATTTGGTTTTTCAGGTTTTGGAGCAAAGACGAAGATGGGCGAGGGAGAGCGTTTCCAGCTGGGAACTGTGGGCGCGTTGACTCTTTCTGTGGTCTCATCTGTGTCCATTGTGATTTGCAATAAGGCGTTGATGAGTTCATTGCATTTCATTTTCGGTAAAATAACTTCCCTCTTGATTGTTGTTGCAAGCTTGTACCCTTGTTTTGTTTTCTATTTTTGCCACTTTTTTGTGTCTTTCATTTCTTCCTTTACTAACCTACTTGTTCCGTCAGTGTTTGTGTGATTTCGTGTGTGCTATTACAATTGAAGATTCATAATTTTAACCCTTCCCTTCCTCTTGCCTCTTTTGTTGGAACTGGAAGTTGATCCATTGTACTTGCTGCTACTTCTTGTGATGTATTTTGCCAGCGATCTAGACTATGCACTCACCTAGGGTGTGTCTGGTTGGCTATTTAGGTGGAAGTTTATAATGAAAATTACGCCATACTTGCTTCTTTCAACATGAGAAGGTGGAAAAGAAAATGTTTTTCGTTATCACTTTTGGTTGACAATCATTTTCCACCAACTCAACTGCCCATGCCCTTAGGGAAACTAGAAGTGTTAGTTGGAGATTGGATTTGTCGAATTTTACAATTTGTCATGTTGCCTTTATGTCTAGAATTTAGTTTCCTGAATACTATATGCGGAAATTGATATGATCTGTTGGATTGTTGATATCCCTTCTTTGTCTAAATTAAATATTGCCACTTTGGACGTATCTATTGTCTGTATTCGCTAGGCGTTACCAAGTTAAGTATTTTGTTTTCTTTACCTCTTTCTCTGCAATCTATACAACTGCTTAGTAATGTGAATAATATATAAGTTGCCAGGTAAAAATTATAGTCATTGATTTTGTTTTCTGGAAGTATCTAAACATTAGATATTACTTATCATTATTGTGTTTTTTAATTTACCTATTTTATGTCCTATTGACAAAGAACGTAAACTTATCTCCTTTGAAATTTGGTTTATGATATGGTTTAGGTTATTTCCATCTATCTGTGTGCAAATTTGAGCTTTAATGTTTACACTTCAATATATGTTTTTGAAATTTGTCCTTTTATATTTGCAGCTACAACTTTGACCAGCTGGCATCTGCTTGTAACATTTTGTTCCCTTCATGTGGCTCTCAAAATGAGATTCTTTGAGCACAAACCTTTTGAGCAGAAAGCTGTAATGGGATTTGGGGTTTTAAATGGGATCTCAATTGGACTTTTAAATTTGAGCCTGGGGTTTAATTCTGTTGGCTTCTATCAGGTAGGTTTGTTATGGGTTCCGTTTTTTTCATTTTACTATTGTTGACTCTGAATCTATGAAGCTCGGACATTTTTCTTAAATGGCGTGTCTGAGTCGGACACACGTATTAGACACGACACTCATAGGACACTTATCGGTTAAGTGTCCAATTCAAAAAATATTTGTTTGATTTCTGACAATTCTAACATGGGTATAACACAATTTTAAAAGGGAGAAATATATTAGTTTTCTAAAAACTCAAACTTATTGTATAAATTTTTATTTAAAAAATTAATAAACAAATCTTTTCGAATCAGTCATAAAAAACATCTTTATGCTAAAAAACACTGAAACATACTTAATGCACATAAATTTTTATTGTCAATTTATATAATTCATAATTATATAATATATAAATTCGTGTTCCCGTGTCCTCCATTTTAGAGATTATATGTATCTCCGTGTCCGTGTCGTATCAGTGATTGTACTACATAGCTCTGAATATATTTGTGATATTCATTTTCAGATGACCAAGCTGGCAATCATTCCTTGTACTGTACTGTTGGAGACCCTTTTTCTTGGGAAGAGATTCAGGTTCCATTTAGCTTCTTGTCAGTACTATGATTTTTTATGTTTGATTGTTGATATATACTCGAAATGATAGTTATGTAATGGTCAATGAAGAATTGATTCATTTACCTACCTTTTTTTGCCTTATTTGTTGTCTCCCTCTCTCTATGTCTCTCTCACACACACACACTCAATGTCTTGACCTCAAGTATGCTTGTATCAAATTGTTATGCACATTTAACTGTTTGAGCTTACCTTCCCTTTGTATTTTCAATAAATAAAATTCATTGTTGTCTTTTCATTTGTTATTGCAGTAAGAGAATTCAATTTGCCCTTAGTATCCTCCTTCTGGGTGTCGGGATTGCTACTGTCACAGATTTGCAGCTCAATGCTCTTGGCTCTTTCTTATCTTTTCTTGCAGTGATTACAACTTGTGTTGCTCAGATTGTATCCTTTAAATAATTTCACTTGCATTACCATGAATTTTTTTTCGCAATATTGTCTGATCAATTGTGATAGATTGAATATTATATATACTGGGGACTTATTTTTGAACGTGTTCAACTTTGGCATTTATTATTATATACTCTATTTGTTAAACATGTTCAATATTTATGGATTATGCAGCTAAATTATAGTGGAAAGAAATTCTATGTTTGCCTTGGTCACTTGAAGCGATTATCTTCTGCCCAAGGTACATGAGGTGGTTGAAGAACTAATCATACCCCTAACTTCATTTTTTGTTGGGTTTTCTTGTTTAAATTGTGCAAGGCTTTACATGCAGAGCCTCATTTTTGGCCTGGAAGCCCCTGTTTCCCTTGACTTTGGACAAGTTCATTTTCTTTATCTAGGGACTCTCATTTATGTTATTTGACGATAGTTAGCAGTTAAAAGCTTTATTGCAATTAAAAGCTTTACACAGATGGTTGTCTGATTTATTTTCCTGGGATGTCACTGTTTTATTTGGTGTCTTGTCCTTAATTAGTTGCTTTTAGATGACAAATACTATCCAAAAGAAGTTCAAGGTTTCTTCCACCCAGCTTCTGTATCAATCATGTCCATATCAAGCAGCAACCCTGTTAATCTTTGGTCCATATCTGGATAAACTTTTAACCAACCAAAATGTATTTGGTTTCAAGTATACAACACAAGTGACGGTAAGAGTTAACTTATTAAGCAAGTATTCTCAAGTTCCAACTCCTTTTCTAAACGTGTTATCAACTGCTTCTTTCTGCATTGCAGGTTTTCATTATTCTTTCCTGCCTTATCTCCATCTCAGTCAATTTTAGTACATTCCTTGTTATTGGAAAGACATCTCCTGTCACCTATCAGGTTCTTGGACACCTGAAGACATGCCTTGTCTTGGCTTTTGGTTATATACTACTCCAAGACCCATTTAGCTGGAGAAACATTCTGGGAATTATGATAGCCATGATGGGGATGATTCTATATTCTTACTATTGCACACTTGAGAACCAGCAAAAAACTATTGAAGCTTCATCACAAGCATCCCAGGTTTGTTCGGCCAACTTTGCATGTCTTAGTTTTTTGCACTGCCACAATCATTTCTAGAAGTACATTCTGTCACTATTTCTTCTTAACGTTTCCAGGCAAGAGAAGGTGAATCTGATCCTCTGGTCAATGTGGAAAATGGAAGTGCAGTTGTGAGTGATACAATTGGACAGAGACAGATGTCCCCTGTATGGAGCAAGAGCAATGACTAGTATGTTTAATGGGCTTTCGTTATAGCATTCTCAAGAACAGTTATAGTCCTTATAGAGGGTTGACACCCATGATCATTTGGAATTAGGAAGTGGAATTGCTGCCAAATATATGTCCCTGTCATTTTTCTCAGTAGCTATAGTCTAATATCCGTTTGCCGACCAACAATATTAGGGAGGGGAACAAGATGGTCATGTCGTAATTCTATTGGCCAACAGATATGCCTTATAGTAGCATACACTTTTCTGGTGATGTTTTCACATCATGTTACATTATAATTTCATATAGATATTCAAACTTTTTTCTTTTCCTGAATAACGTATAAACACCTACCGGTTATTATTTTCTTTTATTCACAGTTTTTCCTGTGTGTTTTAGATATGTCCTGGTTGTATTCCTATACCAAAAGTAGTCATTTCTTCTAGTCTTTATTGTATTATTTATTTTTTGAAACTGAACTTATTCGAAGCATGACGACCGCATTATATACTGTTCTTGGCTTGAACTTTACTCGTGCCCTCTATCTTTTCTTTGTATATTGTAATATAAATTGAAACTTATGCTCTTTTAAGGAAGTACCAAGAAAAAAATATTTCTCATTTCCCTGTTGATTTTGCTTCTCTTGTTGTCTACATCAATTCAAGCGTGCGGCAGATATGGTTTCGAGTGAATGAAATGAAGAAGCATCTAATAAAAAAGAAACAAAATAATTAGCATCCATTACTAAGGATATATTTGGGTAAATACTTGTTTATCATGTTAATGTAAGGAAAACTTTCACTTTGTAAAATACTGACATACAACCTTGATGAAAACCGACTCAATGTCATATAACCTTGATGAGGGCTCATCAAATCTCTTTCAAGCTGGAAATTTCGGGATCCATTTTGCTGTTGCAGAGGCAATGGAAGCAGGTATTCACTAGCAGCGATGTCCTTGGATATAGAATTCAGAATCCAAGATGCAACAATGTTATTCTACTGTGACTTTTTACATATTCATTGTATGAGAAGAAAATAAGTTTTTAAATAAAGTTAAAATTAATATATATATATATATATATATATATATACAAGTTCCATTCTAAAAAAGTATTTTTGTTTTCCTTCCCTATTAATGTTTATAGAGAAGAGTTCACTCTCATCATGTAATACGTAATAAAACAAGTTGTATTTTTGAATCAGATAGAAATGGTGCAAATGATGATAACAAAAGAAGGGTTTTTTGGGAGAGGTAGCAGCACCAGAATAGAAGTGCACCCAATATGAGGGGATAAAACATTATTCTGATTGAGCATTTCATTATTTAGTTTCAAATGAGTCTGAATAAAATAAATAGAAGCGGCGGAAAATGTTAATAACGTGGGGTGGTGGTGGTGTGCTGTAACGCTCCCATTGAGACTGGTGTGGTGTGTACACTCTCTAATATTCAATCAATCACTATATTTAGAAAATGTTACTAAAAAAAGTAAGTTTAGTGAATTGAAAAGCATGAATTTATTTAGTAAGTATTATTGAAAGAAGAGTATTAGTAGCATCATCTTATATAGTTGGCATTGGCCACAAAACATTTGATTTACAAATCCATTCAATCCGTATCTTTCTCGATGGCTGCGCGAGCCCTATTGACCAGAAAAACCCTAGCCTCGCTGCTCCGCAATGACGCCAACCCTCTCCGAGTAGGCTCAGCGGTGGCTACTCACTCACGCGGCTTGCACGTGTACACGTTACCTAATCTCGACTACGACTATGGGGCACTCGAGCCAGCCATCAGCGGCGAAATCATGCAGCTCCACCACCAGAAGCACCACCAGACTTACATCACCAACTACAACAAGGCCCTCGAGCAGCTCCAAGATGCCGTTGCCAAGGCCGATTCCGCTGCCGTCGTTAAGCTCCAGGCCGCCATCAAGTTCAATGGCGGAGGTCCGCTTCCCTTTTTCTCTTTCTTCTTTTTCGTATGTCTTCTTTGGTTTATTCAATGTTAAAATACGGCGACTGCGTGATTTGTTGATTGAATTAAAATCGATTCTTGAATAGGTGGTAGTGGATTGTTTAGTTTGTTCTGGATGATAAGTTAATTGGCCTTTGTTGATGTGATAAGTTAATTGGCCTTTGTTGATGTGATAAGTCAGGAGTAAAATAGAAGCAGGGGAGTGGGGATTTTCTTAATACGCCGCTGTGATTCTGGTAGTGCTTAGTGAAAGTAACATATTGTATTGTATCCTAGCCATTGATGCACGTATGATTAAAATGACGACCATTCCGTTTTGTATCGTACTCGAACAAACATAATTTTTATTTCACCCAAATGCAGTAGTTGTGTAACATGGATCTTTGAGTGCTTGTGTGTGTGTGTGTTTCCCAAAATTTGTCATTCTGCTTGGAAACCGAAGGGGGTGGTTGGTGTCTAGCCTCTATACTAAGATGGATTGGTTGATGAGAATGGACAGTGGTTGCATAACTGCAATGAAATCCGGAGTTGTTGTCTGTGTTTTTCATATTTTACTCTTCATGTAAGAAATTATGCCTGGTTTTAAAATGAACCAAAAAAACTTTTGAGTGATGAAGCCAGGATATATCTTCCATGGTTTTTAAATTTATCTAATTCATTCAGTTCATGTACAACTAAGGATCATTTCCTGCAGGTCATATCAACCATTCTATTTTCTGGAAAAATCTAGCTCCTGTTCGTGTAAGTTTGTATTTTGATCCTGCTTTATGGGAAAGTATTTTGTCTTTGGTGGTCTTTTACCTAATAAAACTTCTCCCCTTTTGCAGGAAGGAGGTGGTGAGCCACCCAAGGGTTCACTGGGATGGGCTATTGACACGCATTTTGGCTCTTTTGAAGCATTGATACAAAAAGTTAATGCAGAAGGTGCAGCACTGCAGGGGTCTGGTTGGGTGGTGAGTTGGTCAGATTCTGAAGTTCCCAGAATATTTTCTTTCCTTGCATAAGCTTAATGTCTTGGCCATTGTTCGAAATGCTGTTTCCTTTTACTTATTCTGTACTGCCTTGTCAGTGGCTCGGTCTGGACAAAGAGTTGAAGAGGCTTGTAGTTGAAACCACTGCCAACCAGGTAAACTGACCCTTCCACCATCAATGCCCCTCCTCATTTTCTACATGATCCCAAGAGGCTTCATAGATTAGCAGTAACTTAATAAAAAAGAAATAAATTAAAGTAGTCTTTTTGGTTTGGCCTCCAATTATGCCTTTTTGTATTTCTATTGTATCTCTTGTAAGTTGTCACACCATTCAAGATCTTTTACTTTGATATTACTATTTGGAATAATCTATAATCCTCATGTTAAACCCATGAGATTCAACAATCAAAGAATACTTTACCAAACAATACTTTAATATTGTAATATGGCTTTGTAAACTGCGTTTGACTTTTTAGACTTCAAGTTTATTTATAGGTATAAATTTCTAGAGTCCTTACACACGTTGTATTAAATTTTTAGTCAAGTCTTTTACTTACCTTCATAAATTCTTATCTCTCTAGGTAAAGAACATCTTGCCTAGTGGACAAAAATAATATTATTATATGCATATCAAACTATATTTACCTGTGTAAACCAACAGTGTTTATTTGTCATTCCATCCTTTTTTAATCACTTTTTCATTTTCATTTTCTCTTGTTATCATTGCTGAGACAGAGCAACCTCTCAAGTTCTCATTTTTTTAGCTTTAAGTCTGAGCACGAGAGGACCTGCAGCCACCTGCCACCATATCTTATCAGTTTTTCCTCAATTCTTCTCTTTAAACTGTTCATTCTCTTTGTCTTCCATTTTTTGCTTTTCTGATCTGGCTATCGAACTGTTCTATCACTTTGTTTGTCTAGACCCAACCACCAAAACAACCAATAGACCTCAGGTGAACTTTTTCTCTCTAGCTCTGTTTAATCTTGCTGCCTCTGAATCAATGGCTGACTTATAGTTGAAGGGGGCATAAGCTATTTGGCCGGTGTTACTTTTTTCTAGATCTGGTAAGACAAGTTTCAGTAATGTCAGTTCAGTTTTAATGAAGTTATAGCAATTAATGATTGAGGGACCTGCTTACAACATTTTAAAATAGCCAGGACTCAATATTAAATTAGCAAAAATGTGCAGATTAAAATTGAGTGACATTATTGGAATGTAGAGGACTTCTTCAAATGTTAATGGTATTCAGGATATATAAATATTTCTATAATGAAAACTATTGAAAAGAAAAGGAACTAGTTGGAGTTTTTTGTCTTTTCTCAATCCTCATACATACTCATTTTTTTAGCTTTAGTGAACTATGTTTATGCTTCTATGCATATGTCTGTTGATTATATGATGTAATTTTTAACATTTTATTTGCAGGACCCACTGGTTACCAAGGCACCAAATCTGGTTCCGTTGCTTGGTATTGATGTTTGGGAGCATGCGTACTACTTACAGGTAAAAATGACTTGGTGATACACTAGTGACAGCGTGGTTGCTGTAATATTGTTACTTGAATCCTGTGCATATTTTCAGTTTGGTGGTTATGACTTATGAGATGCAAAGAAATATTGGGCTGTCAAATTTAGGGTCTGTTTGGGTGGTTGCAAAAATTGATTCTTGGTTTCCGAATGGAATTTCAAAAGAAGATCTCTTCAGTTAAAATAGAATTGAATTATTTTTTTCTCAATTTTGAAACGCCTTTTTTAGAGCTTTTTCATCCCAACACTTATCTTAATAAAATGTCAGTTACAAAGAATTGGTTTCCTAACATAGTTAATAGTGTGACTGCCTTATTTCATCTTGAAATTCGCCTTCAAACGTTCTTCTATAGCTTTTATATTTATTTGCATTTTGATAGTTGAAATTACTGATTGGTTTTAGTGAACATAAACTAATAATAAACACAAGTAGGAAATGATGCAATAGCTTTCTCCTAAGTCTCAGAAGTTTATTATTAGCTTCTGTTAAGATCTCTCACATTGATTAGGGATAGGGCCAAAATAGTTCTTATAAGAATTGGGTAATCCTCCCCCATTCTTGAGCTAGGTTTCGGAATTGGAAGGTTTTGTACACTTTTAGTCACTATGTTTTATGTAATTGCTCATATTTAGTCTTCAGTTTGTTTATTTTCTTGAAGCAAAGTCCTCGTAGTTTTTCAGCCGTCCAAATCAAGCCCCTCTTCCTAAAATTCCGTCCAATAATTAACAGAAATGTAAAGGTATGACGAAACATTCATTTGTATAAATTAGCAAAGGAAGACATGTATATAATGTAGCAAAGCCATTTTTTGTTTTTGTTTTTTATTAACAAAGTAAAACAAAATCTTAGTGAAGCTTATAATTTCAAGAATTCAGGTAAAGTCACAACTTACAATGGAGTATTCATTTTACGTCCTTTATGTTGGTTAGAAATTGAAATCCACACACCCACCTTAGAATAGAATATTCACATACTCACAGGTTTATAAATAAATTAATTTTTCGTCACGTACAATATGTTGAAACTTTTATCTTGCTATTATTTGGCAATCAGGAAGAAAAGGTGACACGCTTTCCGAGATTCCTGGATGCATATCTGTTGTCAAAATAATTTCTGATGTATGCTTGTTTTTTCTCAATGCAGTACAAGAATGTTAGACCAGATTATCTGAAGAACATTTGGAAAGTTATTAATTGGAAATATGCCAATGATGTGTATGAGAAAGAGACCTCTTAGACTAAAAGTCTGAAAGTGCTGCTTGATATGGCACCTGTGAGATGACAGATTTCCGGCAAGGTAAGAGAAGGGGAATAAAATAATGTGATGTAGAAGATAACACTGACTATTTATATAGTTGTGCCAAAGAACCTCGAGCATTTATGGCTGCATTGCTCATGTCTTGTGGATTTTCTGATGCTCTGTTAAGATACTATTTGTGTCCGTTGATGTATATTTTTTGCTTCTAGGTTGTGATCCTTTTGCTGGAATAAGTATAATAATCAAATTCAAGCCCCATATTATTTGTTGGTTGAGCGAGTTGTTATTTAGTTGCGATTAATCATGGGAAAATTATTATTTTTTAAATTTTTAGAAGTTAGGATATAAAATGATTATTTTTCAAAATAAATTATTCCAAACACCTGCATTAAGACAAGAGTGAAGTATCAAAGAGGTCCCTAAAATATATGGCCGATGACCGACAAAGCCTCTGAAAGAAAAATTCTTGCACGTTAGTTCTAATGTTTTTATTAGTTGAATTCTTCCGTTAATAGAAACACCATCTTTAAGACCAAGAAATTGCAACTTAAAGTAGTGTTGTCGAAGCTCTGTTTATTGCTTGAATAACATCCTCTGATTTAGATTTTGAATGCTTTTTGTTGTTCCTAAACGTAAAACAACTTAGATGGAAGTAAAGAAAGTGTTGTAGCTTTTAATTCTTTGGCCGTAGTCTAAGCTTCAGCTTTCAATTTCAGTAACTATCACTGTCAATGTCTCTCTAATAAGAGTGTTCTTCAGCTTGAAGCTTCGCTTGGATATTTTTTTCGTTTACCATCTTCAACTTTCTTTTGTGCTTTCTTCCATTCCAATGGGAGTATTTTTCAATCTCCTTTATTGGTTGTTGGATTTTGATTAATTCCATTAGAAATTTAAGATTTTCTTTTCTTTTCTAACTTTTTATGGATGTGGGTTGGATTTTCTAATTAGGATGTATTTGAGAATGTAGGGTTTTGGACAACAATCGAATAAGGTTTTAATCATGGTGGAAAAATAATTGAAGTTGAGAAAGAGGAAATGAGAAAGTTGCAGTTGTTGAGGGAGAAGAATCGAAGAAAGAAATGTTACAGACAATCTGATCTAGAAGTGAAAAATTTTGTCAATGGGCACATAAATGAGGATATGGTCTTCTGATGATTTAGAATTATTAATGAAAAGACTAACTTCTCTTCAGAAAATCTTTAAAAACTAAAGTGAAAATTGTTTTTGGAAAATATTAATAGTATACCATTTATGTAACTTCCATGCCACCCTTTTACTAAATATAAAAATACCATTTTCTCATTTATTGTGCCACTTTCATACATAATTCGGAAGAATCCGGAAGATGTTTTTGGATCCAAAAGTGTTTTTGATATTTATAAAATTCAAAACTTTTTTTTTGCATTTGAAATAAGCTTATGGATTATGTAATCCGAACGGAAGTCAATCTCATATTTAGAAAAGACTTTTGGATTATGTAATCTGGAAGCTAATCACACATCTGAAAAAAAGACTTATGGATTACAAAATTTGAAAGTTTTTCTATACATAATCCAAAAGTTAATAACAAAAGGTTTCCGAATTACATAATCCTTCTGGATCTAGAAAAAGACTTTCGAATCATATAATCCAAAATATTAAAAATAGATATTTTTAGAATATAAAAAACATATGAAGTGGCACAAGAAGGTGTGGAGGTGCAGGAAGAAGCAGCCGTGAAAATAACGTCACAGTGGTTTTTAAAGGAAAAATATTTGAGAAACTAAATATGGAAAGGAAGGAAGAAGAGAGAGTGGAAAAAAATGGTGTAGAACATCAGGAAAAAAAAAAAGATAAAAGTGGAGAAAATCTAAAAGTGAGAAATCCAACAAATAAAAAAAAATCATATAGTTTGTAATTCACATTTGTACATTTTCGGTGTGGTTGGGACGGTTCCTAGAGACCATAATCTATGTCTGATGTGGTTGTAGACATTTCCCATTTTAAATTTTTTCAAATCACTGTCTTAACTCGTTTCTAAGAATCTGAAAGGATAAGACTGTCAAACTGCTTTAAAAAGCTTATTAGGGTTTCTGATAAACATGATTTCACTAAAGTGCAGCAATGCTTGTGGAGTAATGCTTGTGGAGCTAGAGTTCAACATTACGATGATAACGGTATGTCTAACAAGAAAAAGAACATAATGGAACTAGCGTTGAGGAAAATAAGAAGTTTAGAAAAGTTTTCTTGTGTTCAAAATTGAATGTGCCAATGTCAACATTTTACAAATCCGTTAACAATAAAAGAAAAAAGCCACAAAATAAGTGTCGAGATGGAGTCAATAAAATGCTTATGCAGGTATATATCATTATCATGGTTGGAAAATAAATGTGCAATGTGAATTTTTTTTTTTTAAGTGAAAGATACTGTGGCAATGAATTTTATGTGGTCAAATGTTACCGATTTCTTCATGTGTACATGTAGTCAATACACTCTCGTGTGTGTTCAATTCTTAACTCTTTGCAAAATTGTTAGATATCTTATTCCATTCTAACTTCCATATAGGTTACAAACCATGAAGAGTAGTGATACATGTACATTAATATATTTTTTACATCATCTTAATACTTTTGATTTGACATCTTTTATTCTTAATAGATGTGCATATTCAATTTTCAAACACAAAAAAACTTCTCTAATCTTAGTCTCTTCAACGTTGGTTTTATCATGTTTCTCCTCAATGAAATAACCATTTTCGTCATTGTGTTGAATGATAAACATTGTTCCACTTCAGTGAAATCAAAGTAGTTTATGGGTGTTATCCTTTCGGATTCTTAAAAATTAGTTGAGGCATGATCAGAGAGGAATTAAAGTGGCAACGACAGTGGTTGTTAACAAAAATATTAAAATTTCCTAAAACAGTTTCAACATACCGGAAACGAGAACAACAAGAATTTGAAGTACAGAAGATATGGAAAAGGGTATTATGATATTCAGGTGACTTCTTCTTAAAAAAAATATTAAGTTATTCTTCAATTAAAAAAGAATACATCACATCAAATACCTTGTATGAGAATAATTTCAAAAGCAACAGAATCACTTTCTACTATAAAGACAAGTATCTTATTACAAATTATTAATTAATAAAAGTTCAAAACTAATATGATAAAAGTTAGGAAACAAACCTAAGGCTTAGAAGTAAATTCAGAAATAAACCTAAGGCTAAGAAGTAATTTCAAATACCTTTCGATCCAGAAAAAAACTAATATTATTCGTAGACATCAAATGAAATTTATTTTACTAGATAATAAATATTTTGTAAAAATGAAATTTAAAAAAGTCAACACTTCTAATATGAAACACAGATGTTCACTGAACCGTCACTTATATACTATTTTTTTATGAAAAATTATATATTTATATGACATAATATAAACACGTTTTATAATGTTTCAAAATCACATTTCTTTATAATGCACGAAAACAATTAAAAATAATTTATTTTAAAAACTTACCAATGAAACTGATTTTGTTTAATTTGAATAGAACACATTTAACTATTATTATTTGTATATTTATTTAGTAGCTATAATGATGTACATATCTATAAACTTTTATGAATTTAATATCCATTTTCCATTAGATAAAAACATTCAAACAATTAAAATATGGACCTGTATTTTTAAAAAATTTATTACAAATAATAAATTATCTACCTTATAACACAATTTTGGCATTTCAAAATACTTTCATTAAAATGGGTTCGTGTTCTTGGAATTTTGCACATGACAATTTTATGTCTTCAAACGACCCTTCAAAAACAATTGTACCAATTCAATAACAACAAAAATTATAAATGAAACAAGGAGTTTTTGAATAACTGTTTTACAAGGCACAACAATAATCAAATTTCAACAGTGTTTCAAAGTATTAAATAATATTGAAAGATGATATGAAAATATTAATTTGGTTAGATCAGATTACTTCGCACATTAGAGAAATCAAGACACCTAATTAAAAAAATAAATAAAAAATGTAGAAAGTTATATATCAAGTTGTCATTCATAAAAAAGCAAATATTATAGCCAGAAAGATATATAATCCAACGACTAGAGCAAATAAATTAGGAGAAAATAACCTTCCACAAAACTGATATTTTCAAAACTAAGTAGAGCAAATAAAAGTCTCTCATAAATTTGATTCAGCGCAACATGAAGCCTTTTTTTCCAATGACTTGCTCTCAGGTTCGGACAGGAGGTCCTGCACCAGCAGGACGAGGTGCTTGACCAGGCTGACCAGGCCTTGGGGCATCATCCTGATAAAGATAATAAACCATCAAACAGGTCAAGAAGGGTAGGTGTTACCTTAATTCATGAATCAGTATAAAGATACATAACAATCAATCAACAATAACTTAACAATTTCAAATACAGAAAAAATCATCAGAGTTTATATACAAATGTAGCACATTTTCCTATTGCAAACTAAATGTTGTTAATCGAATCGAATTCTCTTTGTACACCCAAAAGAGACGATGACTTTTATTTAACAATCAAATAACTCATTGATACGTCAATCTCCCAGCCAAATAGAGATCTGGATACAAGTTTGATATGATTAGTTCAAATCTTAATGTTCACAGTATTGTAAAACTAATCCAAGATATCAAGAATACACCCCAAGTTTTGCCTCTATAAATATTAACCTTTCTCGTAATTAAGCCCTAAAGAAATGAAATTATCTGAGCAATCCAGGAGTATTGAACACCTAATATTTTTATCTTTAAGTTGATGATTTTAGTTTTCCCAATTTGAAGACTTTTAAACTTGGAAACTGCTCAACATGATTTCTAATACTTCTATAGGACTGCTAGAATAGTTCCAAAAAAAAATTCAAAAATCTACTACTGTATGACTGGCCTGTTGGGGCATGGGAGGAGTAAGACTTAACTCCGTCAAGGAACAGAAACCAGGCAAGCTGGTGTTTTCATATAGAGTATGTTGCAAGTAGATATGGTGATTGTACAATGGAACTAACTAAGATTAAATCTGTACACAAGAAATAGGCTGTATCCTCTCCCATTGAACATTTTCAAATGTAGTGTACGCTAGGTTCAGTGTCAATTTTTAATAGTCAATTTTTACAACATTTAAACAGTGAAACAATATGCGTACTACCTGTACACATCAAAACACCATTCTATCTAAACTGTCCTTCAGTTAGTAACACATTGTGAAAGCATAACAGTAAAACAACACCAAATGATATTGGATAAAACACAATGTCGAGGGGAAAACACAGGAAGAGGGTTATATATAGTTACCCTGCGCCTGATGAATCGCTGAGGAGGGTCACGCTTCCTCCTGTTAGTGCGGGAACGAACCCTAACGACGTGGGAGTGGATGGCACAGGAAACACAGTACTGCATCTTCACATACAATTT
>Ga0123342_1002491_pt1 | contig 30602 bp, 17 predicted proteins | sample Turbeawhitnodule_FD_89960 | JGI IMG/M metagenome (GOLD analysis project Ga0123342, IMG submission 89960) | Root nodule microbial communities of legume samples collected from Mexico - Turtle bean Mexico white nodule | ecosystem: Host-associated > Plants > Roots > Nodule | place: Mexico: Nepantla... | reverse complement strand
TTTTGAGATACACATATGAGAAAACAATATATGTTTATATGTTAATTAGATATTGTACGTTAATTAGATATTGCTTGTTTTACTTTTATTACATTATATATGGGTAAATTTAAGGATGTTACAAATCCTAAACACACATTATATATGTTGTATGCATACTTTTTATCAGATGGTAGTTTCACATTAGCATGCTATAGTTATAATGGGACACTAGAATTCTCTTACTTTTATCTTCCTTTCCTTTTTTTTTCTCTCACCAATCCCACACACATACTTTGTCCGTCCTAAAATCATTTGAGGTTTATTCTATTTTTAAAAATTACAAAATTTTGACTGACTTTTTTTTAATGAAAATTTAATTATTTTATTTTTAATATCCCATAAGCATTATATCAACGTTTTATCTTACCATATAAAATGTTGTATTTATTGAAAGATTGAGATTATGTTAGTAAATTTATTTTAATAAATAAGTATGTCTTGTTATTTTTAATATATGTGAAAAATAAAAAACAAGTAAAGATCAAGTTATGAGTTGTTTTTCATCCTTATTTTTATTTGTATATTTTCTTTTAATTTTATAATTATAAAAAAAATATTCTTTGAATAACTTAGTATTTTTTCTATATTCATATATATTAAACTCAAGTTTCTTTATTGATTGTGCAAATTATCCATAAGGTTTTTATATTTCGATAAACTCTGGTCGCCACTGTTATACTTATCGTTCTTGCAGCATGCTATGGGTCAATATTTAATTTAATCTTTATTATTTATTATTTGTTTTAACTTCTATTATAATCTTGACCAATCTTTTTCTTCTATTTGAAGCTTAATACATCAACAAGAGAAAAAAAAAAAGTAAAAATACTTTGGGCCTACTACTCAAGTGTTAAAACTAAGGGTGATCATGAAAATAAATTTGAAAAATCCAAATATTTAGATTAAATTTATATTTCAAATCTATATTTTTTATAAAAATAATTTGAAAATCTAAATCCAAACATTTAAATTGGATTTTAAATTCAAATTCATATTTTTATAGATAAAATTGAATTGTTTTTTAAATCCAAATTCATGTTTTCTAAAAAAAATAACATAATATTAATATAATAATATAAAAAATTATATATTATATAAATATTAAAAAAATATAATAAAATTAAAATTTAATTATAAAAAAATAAAAATAACATAATACATAAATTTTTAACATTCAAAATACGCAAATCAAATTCCAAAAAAACAGGTGGAGAAAGAAAGAAGCTGCAAATGAAATGACAAAGAGAATATATAAAGTATGTTTTGATAGATGCCGGAGAGAGGGCTTCCAAAATTTTATATTAAAAAATTGGATTTTTTAATTTTTAAAATTTACATAAACAAAATAGTAATTTACTATAAAAATATTATAAAATATAGATGTAAAAATAAGATTTAAATAAATAATTTTTTAACGGATCAAAGTAGTGAAAAATGGAAGAGTATGACGAAACCAATTTTTTTCCTCACCCTTAATCTAAATTCTAAAGCTTGAAAATTCCATTAATTATAGAAGTTTGATAACATTCTATAGTTAAATAATTATGAATAATAAAGGATATAAAAACTTTCTTCTTCGAAAAAAGTAGCAAAAACAGGAAAAAGAGGAAACAATTACAAAAGTTAAGTTCATATTAATCAATGATTATCTACATTTGTTTTCCTGAGTTTTCTAAAACAAAATAATTTAATTCATTCATACTTATAAGAAAAGAAATAAAAAACATCTTGATGAGATTTGGCCATAAAAATTTGACAAAGATAAATATTATTATAATTTTTTTATATAAAAATAAAAATATTTCATAATTTATATATGAATGGAAATTTTACTTTATGAATTAGTTTTATAAAATTAAATTAATTTAATTAATATTGTATCATAATTGTATAATTATCTGACCAAAAATTTGTTGATCTTGTAAATTGACCGCTATGAAATCACTTATATTATATATATATATATATATATGCCAACCAATAAGTTAACAAGTTTAAACATGAGAAAAATATATTAAAAATTACATATCTAAAAAATAAAGATATTTTATTTTAAACTTGGAAAGTTCATTCCCCCATTTATTTTTATCTTAAAAAGAAAGTTCAACATTAGAATCGAACCCAATACAGCAAGTAATTAAAACTTTATAAATATTCGAAAATCAATTAAAATTGAATTTTTTTTAGATTTTTTGGATTTTTTTTTTCTCAATTAAACATTTGATTCGAATTGAAAATAAGAAACCGAACCAAACCACTAAATATGATGATATATGATCCTGAGCTGCTGAAAGAAGTTTGGTAGATATACAGAGAAGAATAATTAGGGATGTTGAAGAAAGAGAACAAAATTACAACTTATTGAATTCCATTATTCTAATGTTTTTTTTCTATGGAAAATGCAAATGAAAAACACCTAATATGTATTTCTAATATAAGTATTATAATTTTTTAAATATAAAATAAAAATAAAAATATTCAAAGATTAAATTTTTTTTAACACAACTATTTTCTACTTGGAGAAATATCTAATTATGTTTCTTCACTGCACATACTTAACATCAATAAATCATTACTGAATAAAAAATAATATTGTATTTTACTTTAATAAAAATAATAATAATGTTTTTACCAAAATAACTAAAATAATAAATTATTGTTTCACAAACTCATTTTTTCAAAGATTTTTAAAATATTTTTCTTTAATAAATATTAATGAATATATTTTTAGGAAAGTTATTTTCACAGTAAAGTGGAAATAACGAGCTAAGAACATTTTGGTCATGCAGTTTTCTTTAGCCTTTTTTTTTTCTGCAGTCCAACTATTCAAAACAACTTTTTGAACACCAAGCAAGCTGTAAAAGGAAAAGCAAAAGGACAAAAATAAAAAATGGAAGGAGACATTACATTATGAGTTCCCATAATTGTAGTGTGAATGATGAATACGTTTTCTTACACATGTCTTATATTTGTGTACAATATATGGCAAATGCTTTGAACATGGATACGTAACTTTTTGTTTTTGCATATGATATGTTTTGATCGTGCTTTAACTTGTTTCAAATGAATACTTATTTTGAAAAATAAAAAATATTAATCTTTTTTTCCAAATTTTGATTTATTGGCGTCTTATTTCTATAATTCATTAAATTATAATTATATTTTAATTGTTGTTTATTTCGTTTTTGTCCTTTAAATCTGATGAAGATCTAACCCATCAAATTCTGCAAAGACTAAAATTAAATAAAAAAATTATAAAAATTAAAATAAAGTATAGACAGAAATAGTAAAAAATAAGAGTCAAAATCATTAGGGTTTGGTTAAGACAACGGTTCAATAATCCATTATTATTATAATTATAATTTATTATAAACAAGTTTTGTTTGGATAAGTTTATTATAAAATGAATATAATTATTATCGAATAATTAATTTCTTGAAATAAATTTTTTATTTACATTATAATTAAAAAAGAGGATAATATTATTTATTTGTATTAATGGGTTAATTTCAAAATATCATTTTTAAAGGAAACTTTTCCAAAACAATCAAATAGCTCAACTTATGGTGCCTTCAAGCAACTTATTTCTTCTTAAAAAGTAGTAGCTTTTACTATAAATTTAAGCATTTGTATCATACAACAAAATTATTAAATAAAAACTACTTTTAAAAACAAAATAGTTACTATTTAAATATATTAAAGATATTTTATAAGCTAAAAATATTTGGTATCTAAATTAATTTCTATTATTAATAAAAATTTAAAAATAGTTTATAAAATCTACGCCTTTCATTATAATACTAAGTATTTCAGTCTATAAATCAATTACTGATTGTAGTATTTGATTTTTTTATCCATTTGTAACCCTTGATAAAATAATAGTGTAAAGAGTCTTTCATAATTTTCTTTTTGCTGTTGTCCGAGATTTAATTTATTCAATAAATAAAGTGGTATAATTATTAATGAGTTTTACTTTAAAAAAAGATTAATCAATAATATTTTGATGCTCATGGGTGCATCCGAACATGGTAACTTAACTTGATGGCCTTTTCTATATATATTCCCCTAAATTTCTATTTGCTCTGCCTTTACTTTATTTCTATTTTCTTACCCAATACAACCTAAATTCTAATTATCTATAATATTTTATTTTGCATCTTATATTTTAATTGCTTTTAAATAAAATTAAATCATATTAACCACACATACCATGTCGGTGCACGGTCCAGTAACTGCACTATAAAGAAAGATAAAGCAAAAAACAATGTTATAAAAATATCATTACATACAAAATATAACTCCTTTTTTTTAGTAATGATTCGAGTGTTTCAGTTTGTGTCATCCTAATTGATAATTGGGCCTAGTCTGCATTGATAATAGATGTGATGGGCCGTAGCCGTTAGGGCTCTTTGATCCTTTAGTGAGATATTTTTTTTATCCTACTTTTGAAATATCAAAATTATTCTTAACACTTTTGAGTGATTTTGGAATAAGAGTTTTCTAAGCAAAAGGTTATGGATTTCGTAACCAAAGGTGAAGGATGTTTCCAGAATAGAAAATTTAGGGTAAATACTTCCTATACTCAATCATTTTGAACCTCTACCTTACATAATTTAAATTTTTTGAAAATGCCCTTCTTTTTTTAAATAAATTTCGGAATTGAAATCAACACATTAAATAGATCCAAAAAAGACTATTGTATTCTAGAAATAAAAATCAAAATTTCGTTCCAGATAAAAAAAATCCATAACACAAAAAAATTGTTATGAAAAAAAAATCCAAAATGTATTTGTGTATATACCTCCATTTTATCTAAAGACATTTTCGTCTTTTCAATAGTGAAATTGGGTGCGGTTATATGATGTAGGAAGTAATTGCCAAAATTTAGAAGGAAAAAAATCATTATGAAATATCATTTCCAGAACACCATTTTTTGATTTTGAAAATAGTAAATCTAAAATTCATAAAATGTACTGTGAAAAGTATGTTACAGAAATATTTCAGAAAAAACATTTAAAAGTTATTTTTAAAAAGGATAAAATGATCTTTTCCGAAAACAATGAAGTGCAGGAAGACATTTGTTGGGTGCATTCAGAAACAACCCCTTTAGTAACTTCACTTGATAGTCTTTTCGATTTATACTCCCCAAATTGTTTATGGCAATTTCTTCCTGTAGCTCTACATTGTTCTTCCTGCACCTCTACAGTTTTACAATATACAATATATAATACATAATATATAATATATGAATGTTTTAACATTAAAAAAATAAAATTATATAATGTCAAGTAAAAATTTAAAACTTATACTTAAACCATAGACCTAAATCCTAAGTCCTGAACCTTATATAATTTTTTTCCTAAATAATATAAATAACAACTGTATCAATTTCTTTTAGACAAGAATTACCTACAATATTAAAAAATTACATAATATTATGAATACAAATAGAAATTGAATATGAAAAGTTGGTTGGAGTCAGGATCATATTTTAACTACCATGTTGCATTAAAAAAAGTAAAAAGTCCTCTAGTAGTGCTATTTTTATTTTTATTTCAAGTATTTTCGTTTGAAAAAAAAAGACAAAAAACGGAATTGCTTTGAACATCATGTTATCTATGGCTAAAGTTGCTACAAAAGCCAATTTTATCCGAATGCCTAATTGACCATGTGTTTGTCGTAATGGGTAAATGTAAGGTAGGTTTCAAATGATATTCTTATGTATTTTTTAAGATAAAAAAAAGAAGATGATAGTTTGACATTATTATTTTTCTCTTTTCGTCTAAATTACAATTCTATAAATTATTATTTTATTATACCATTTTATTTATTATTATCATTTTAATATAATATTTTATTATAAAAAAATAGTTATTAAATGAATGTAGAAAACATAACGAGTATCAAAAGACATTACAATTAAAATCATTAAATAACAACTATAATTAGAGATCAAACATAATTAATCACTATATTAACTATACATACTAATAGACTAAAAAGTTATTAATATTTTTAGTGGTTTATATTATTAATAAAGATTTTTAAAATAATTTCTAAATTAGTATCTAAATTAGTTATATAGACTTTATCTACTTATATTTTAGATTTTAAATTAGTTTTCAAAACACTAATAGAGACTGATTTTAAATATAAAGTAGTAAGTAGTTAAAACTTTGGTAGTTAATGATATTAGTTAAAAAATATTTTATAAATTTTTATTAATAATAGAAATTACTTTAAATATCAATAACTTTTTTAATTTATAAAATAATTTTTAGTTTAATTAAATAATAACTATTTTTTTAATTAGTTTTTATTTAACAATTTTTTAAAAATATTAAAAAAACAATAACATGAAAACAATATGGTAAAGTTCTTAAAGGAATCAAAATTTCCAACACATGTGTATCAGTTAGTGTCAAACTTACAATAAATGTAAGGATCTAGAAAATAACATTGAAGCAGAATTGATATATTTTAAATGACACTTGAATATTTTATTATTAAAATAAAAATAACATATAAATAGAAGATATAGTTATTTAGGTTTCATTTTAAAAGAACACTAAGTTTTCTTTACCCTCTCTTCTCCCTTCTCTCTAAGATTCTGACCTCCTTGCTTATCACTTTGACGATACCATTGGACTCTTGGAAGTGAACACTACAAGATTGTTTGATCAAAATCTCAGATAGAGTAAGTTCATTTTTACTCCTCTCCTTGAATCAAAATTTGAACTTGTTAGGTTGTCTGTCTATGTTTTGCATGTAAATCTTTTAGTTTCAGGGTGAATCTCTGTTAGCTTAGGGTGCTAGTGATATATTTAGATTTTTTATAAGGACTCTATGGTGCAGGTTAATTATCTTTAAGCTTTTGGTGGATTTGGAACTCTTTGTAAGCATTTGCTGAAGTAAATGTAAGGAAAGCTAGTCTTATTCTTTTCAATAGAACCATAGGTTAGAAAATATGAATGTGGGGGTGACGTGGTCACCTGTCTCAAATTTTACTTGCAGGATTGTCTTTTCTAAGAGTAAAGTGATATATTGACTGAAATGGTTACTTTTGAATATTATATATTGATTTTAAAATGAATAAGTTATTGAAAGTGTTTGCGATTGATAATTGAAAGTGTTTTTGATTGAGAATTGAAATGGAATTTGTTTCATATTAAAATGTGAAATTGTAGATATAATAGATGTTGTAGAATGTATATGACTTTGAAATTGAATGAGTTAACGAATGTATTTGAATAGTTTGTTGAATTAATTTAAATGTGATGTTTGATATTAAATGAGATATGTATTTGTGTAAAATTGTGATTTATACATAGTATTTTCATGAAAGGAAATACATGTTGAGATTGTTGTTAAAGTGTATTAATTTGTTAGACCAAACCATAATGAAAGGATTGTGACTCTAATGATAAAATAGAATCACATAGATAATTTTATTCAGCTACATTAATTAAATATTATTTGTTTTGCTTGTAAAATTAAAAATGTTACAGTAACATCACATGAAATAGGCCATAATATTTCTGATTGGATCTGATTTGTGAACTAAATTCACAAATTTTAATTATATGATAAAATTAAGAATAATTTTGTTTTCAGACATAAATCAATCAATTTATCTACTTTCTCACATGACACAAGTGAAAAAAAACATAAAAAAAGGATATATATATATATATATATATAAAAGAAAACATTTTATTTTTTAGTTAATTTATAGATGTTAATTTTAATTTATAAGAAATTTATAGCAGCAGACAGAAATGGTTGAAAAGATTATTATAAATAGCTAAAAAAATATAAAAATAAAATAAGACTGTTAGTTTAATTTTCTAATAATCACGTGGCGTAAAGGTACATTCACAACTTTACTTTGTCAAAAAAGTTTTTAAAAAGTTGTGGTTTTGTTTTGTGATTATCTTTTGTGCATTGATGATGTGGGTGGTGATGACGATAAGAGGTGAGGTAAGCTCCAAAGCATAAATCTGGTAAGACGCATGACAAAGGGAATTTAATATAATATAACGTGGGATTTGAACCAGAAGAAAATTCAGCCTATCAAAATTAATCAAGAAAAATTATAAGAAAGCATTATAATTTTAATTTTAATACTTTGTCGGCATATACAATATTTTTTAGAACATTAATCAATATTTTATGTTATTAATAAACTAAATTTATTTTGGTTATTGTGATTTTTTAAATTTTTTTTAATGTTTTTTGTCACCTTAAAATACATATTTTAGCATTACACACTTTTAAATCTCAATTTCAAATTTTATGTTACTAAAACCATACTCTTCATATATTTTTATCCATTAATATCTACACTACTTCCATTTAGTTATCCAAAGTTTATGATTATATATATAATTTTTAATTATGATTTTTATTTTTATTCTCCCTCTTCTCATTATTGAATTTCTATCCCTTTTTCATTAATACGAACATATACTATATAACTTTATTTCTTTTATCTAGAAATAATTTAAATATTTTTTAGAAGATGATTTTTTTTTATCTATCACCAGAAGACTAAAACAATAAAAAATTTAGATTTAAAATAACTGAAATAATATTTATTAATATTATAAAAAAAAAATCATTATCAATGTTGTGAAAAGAATATAAGAAAATTGTATAGAAGAAGATGATAAGGAAAATGAATATTATTTTATTATTTTGTGTGTAAGAAATATATAAAGTGTATGAAAACTTTATAATTATGTAGTGATCTTTAATTATGAGATTCTATCGTTATCAAATAAATTGCACATATAGGTGGTGAGTAAATCAATTTATGGCTATTGTAATGGCGAGGAGACACTTTTCTTAATTTTGCTCTTGGTGAAAAAGTTTCAGAATAGTCAACCCCTTCCATCTGATATCCTTTGCGGTGCGTCTTATATTTGTCGATGTTGACATCTGAGTTGTAATTTATTTTACAGACCCATTTAGCTACAAGGCAAAAAAACTCTTTGTCCATTGCTTTTTGCCAATTTGGATCAAGGATACCATGAAGATGCATTGTTCAAATATTTGCTTAAGTGAAACAATAGTTGCGTAACATAGACAACCAAAATTTGTTAGGTGAGAAAGTGAAATCAACGATTATATAGCATGATTTATTTTGTAGTAAAAGTGATGACAATTTGGCGATTAAAACGCATTGCTCCCAAAATTCTAATGGTAAATGAGACTGAAATAAGAGGGCTCGCGTTGTGTTTAAAATGTAGAATAAATTCTAATCCGTTGTCGGATGATCTTTAATAGATGTTTGAAATTGATTTTGTGCAAAATTAATGAATGATTCTAAGAAATGTTGGGTTTCAGACTTGCATACAATAATTATGTATAATTTAATAATAATTATTTTTTTAATAAACTATATATATATATTTTATATATTTATGCTTGTATAATAAATTTATTTTTTAATATTAGCATAAGTACGGTGGTAAATTATATTAACAAAGTGTAATTGTCTCAGCCACTTACAAAATATTTCTAACCGGGAAAAATAATATAAAATTTACTACGAACAATATAACATATTTTTATGTTGTTATATTATATATAAATTTAAATAAGTTATACTAAAATTTTGTTCCAAGCATAAACTTAGTCTTCTACACTTAAGCCGATAGTGATTGCTTATAAGAAATGCTGTCATGGGAACATACACAATTATTCGAGGACAGGGAAGGAAAAAGAGACTGAGAACACATGATTTTATTCTAATATAATAATTAAGAATACAGTATATTATCAACAACTTCATACATATTCTAAATTAAATATGTTCATTTTTTAATTTATTTTTTTAGAAAATGAATTCTGAAATAAATAAGCTTAGTTTAAAAATTAAAATAAAATTTGAGATTTAGGGTTTACAATTTATGTTTATTAAGATATTTTTTTTAAAGTAAATATATTTTGTGAAAAAAATTCCCACAACAGTTTTTATATTGTAAGTTTTATTATATGATAAATTATCCCACTTTTATAATATTTTTCTAATAAACTCACCATTTACATAGATTGAAAATTTAACTTTTTTTCTCTAATAAATATTCCATTGTACTTTTTGTCGTGGGATTGGATATCAAAAGTTACTTTTGCACATTTGCGACAACCTACAAATATCTTTTCCAACCACCTAATTTTATCTTAATTAAAAATATTTTATATCATATTTTAAATTATTTAGTTTAAATATGAAATAATTGATATATTTTTAAAAAATTATTCATAATTATATGAAATAAATATTTACAAAATTACAAATTGTGTCACATTAGTTATAATAATTAGAGGGAATGGCAAATGATTGAAAATTTGTACACGACTGTTATAGATAATACGACATATGGCAGCTAATAAAAAAAGAATAGTACACGTGAATTAATTATAATAAGAAGAAGATAATAGTAGATAGTTGTGAAAAAAAAAAAAAAAAATGAAAAGTGGGAGGAAAACAGAGTCAGTTAGTTCCAATCCTTTGTCTGTTTCGAATTGGAATCCGTATTTATTTGCCATCGTTGGTGTCATCTCTTCATCATTCTCTTCTCTTCTCTTCTCTTTTCCTCTCTCACAAATCAATCCAATCGAGGGCCTTTTCCACTGAGTTCCTACCATGGCCGAATCGGTGGAGCTGCCGAGTCGCTTGGCGATTCTCCCTTTCAAGAACAAGGTTCTTTTACCCGGCGCCATCATCAGAATCCGCTGCACTTCCCCTACCAGGTACCTCTCCTTCTCCGTTTCGCCTTCAAGTTTGCATTTAATTAATCCCACATATTAACTTTTATGCCTCCAATTCTTGTTTTGAGTGCTTGTTTCGTTTGATCCGGGTGGAGTTTTTTATTACTAGCATATACAGCTTTGTCTGTTGATATCGTTTCCAGTTTTCTCCTTAATTTAACCTAATCAGTTAAATTACAGTCTCTGAAAGTTATAGAGGTGGCTACTTCAGTTCTCAAATTATAAAAATTAAGCAAACATGGCTGAGTGTTATTTTTTTTTTTTCTACAAACTTTAATTTGACAAACTAAAATAAATGAATATCTAGGGATGATTGATGGAATTTTTCAGTGAAATTAGACTCCAGAGTTTAATTTGACCAACTAAAATAAGTGAAATTTTTTGGAGAGGATTGATGGGATTTTCGTTTTCAGGAGATAGTTTCAAATACACTCTTTTCAACTCTTGAACGCGTTATTATTGTTAGCTTGGTACTTATTGGTACTTCTAAAGTTATGGGTCCCTCTTAAACACGTTTTTGTTGCCTTGGTATTGGCTAGTGGATACTCTAAGTTATGGGTCCACTTTATATTTGTGTGTCACTAGCTAGCTGTTTGGTGAGTTTAAGTAAATTTCATTTAACAGTAAAGAGTGTGTTACTGACATTGAAATTATGTTTCTAAGGATTATTTTTTCAATTCATATAAAAAAGGATACTTTGTCTATTTAGTATTGTATTTACTTGTTCATTTATAGGTATTTTTGAGTTACCATGTTTTACTCAAAAGATAAATCATTGACTGTACCAAAAAATTCAACTTTTTTTATTTATTTCTGCATGTCTTTAAGCATTACGTGTGACTGTTTTTTTGGTTTACTGAAGTGTGAAGTTGGTTGAACAAGAACTTTGGCAGCGAGAAGAGAAGGGGTTGATTGGCATCCTTCCAGTGCGTGATGCTGCTGAAATTAAGGCAGTAGGTCCTACTGTATCTGAAGGTGATAAACTGTTTTTTTATAAAGTTTAATTTTTATAAACTATTAGTGTAGAAATACTGACACTATCAACCAATAAAAATAAATTATTGACATGACTTTTAAGATAGTTATTATAACATTCAACAATCACACTTCTTTATCATGGATGACAATGGTTGATTGAATATAAAAACCTTTACATTGTTAGGGTAAGAACTATTTACTACTGTATCTGAAGGTGATAAACTGTTTTTTTATAAAATTAATTTTTTATACACTATTAGTGTAGAAATACTGACACTACCAACAATTAAAAATAAATTATTGACATGACTTTTAAGATAGTTATTATGACATTCAACAATCATACTTCTTTATCATGGATGACAACAATGGGTGTTTGAGTATAAAAACCTTTACTTTGTTAGGGTAAGAACTATTTACTCTTTTTTGTTTCCACCTCGACCAAATAAAACCTGGCTTGCCAATATTAATTTTTATTCCCCTCTTCCTTATAAGCACAGGCACTGATTCTGCAAATCAAAACACAAGAGTTCAAGGCGGTTCATCGGATTCTCATAAGCTTGATACAAAAAGGCAGAATGATGTTGTTCATTGGCACAATAGGTAAGACTCAAATGAATACCTTTTCCTTATAAGTCAAACATTTTTAATAATGTTATACATTGTAACAGTTCATAAGTCCTGTTGTCTTTTTCTTTTTTGCCTGAACTGATGGCTTCTTTTATATTTCTACCTTTAAATTTTGGTAATTACAAAAATGTATAATAATTTTCTAATTCTATTCATTGAACAACTTATGGCCTGTTTAGTTTGAACAAAAGGTTTTCTGTTTTCACTTATGATTACTACTATTAAAATATCACCTTATTTTCAAATATTTGCATGGGAAATTGTGTAACGAACATTTTGGTATTTTCTCCATTTCATATAGAAATTACTAAAAACAATAAACAAAGTGAAAATTTGGTGGAATTTGCGTAAGAACTAGAGAAAACAGAAAATGTATTCTTAAAACAAACTAGCCGTTACTTATCTGATCAAACTTTGTAAAATAAAACCATAAAATTTTGGTTGATTTTTATCAACTTTGGTTCCAGGGGGGTAGCTGCCCGACCATTACATTTATCAAGGGGAGTAGAGAAACCAAGTGGGAGGGTTACATACACGGTTGTGCTTGAAGGTTTGTGCAGATTTAGTGTACAGGAACTGAGCACAAGAGGAATATACCATACTGCAAGGATAACTTCCCTCGAAATGACCAAGACTGGTAAGTTCTTAATATTTTTCTTCAGAATCAGCTTTTTGTGTAGGAAATCTATATTTTTATAACCTTTTGGTTTTCTTGCTATTTGGTAACATTAAATCAGTAGTTGGATAGTGATGATAAGACGTATTATGTAAGAGTTGTATATCCGCAGTGATGCGCTCCACCAGAAATTTGATATTTTATTGTCTTTAAACAGTTAAATGATTATTTGGAGAACTATGCCTTCCACTTGATGTAATCGTTGTATACTGAAGCTTTTGTTTTCTGGCTGCGAACATTTAATGTTTTGACTTTTTATTGTATACTTCTCATGGGGAAAGGGCATGTGAGTTTGAAAGGTATTAAAGTTCACGTACTAAGAAGTCCATTGAAAGCACCAGGTAGCAGAGTAAATGGTATGGTTTAGTCCTATGAAAGGAGTAGAGGACCATGAAGAACATTGGAGGAAGTTGTTAAAAGGGATCTCATTGGGAATAATTCTCTAAAGATTTGTTTTTTGACTGTCCTCAATGGCATCTTGTAATCCATATAGCTGACATCACTTAATGGATTAAGATTTTTGTTGTTGTTTTCAGCTTAAAATTATGACATTTTAGCATTATGGTAAAAGAGAAAAAAAAGGAATTTTAGACTTGTTTCACGATGATTAAATCATTGATAACATTATATCTGAAGACTTTGAATTGCTTCCATTTTTCTAATCTAGAGCTGGAACAAGTGGAGCAAGATCCAGATTTCATAATGTTGTCTCGCCAATTCAAAGCTACTGCTATGGAGCTTATTTCTGTTTTGGAGTTGGTAAAGCTTTTACCTTCAACACTTGTACTAACATTGACTGAAAAACATAGAATTTCTATTTGAACATTGAGCTCTAGAAACCCTAGGATACTTTAAATATTGGTTGAATATTATCATTATCGTCTATGCTTGCCTAAAATATTTTGGGTTATTGATGTGAACTTCTGTTTTGTAGTTATAAAGTATAAACTATTAATTTTAAGATTTTGGAATTGCCATCCTTTGTGTTTTGTATTAGTAGCTAATAATTCCTTGCTTGTTTATAGAAACAAAAAACTGGTGGAAGGACAAAAGTCCTTTTGGATAACGTTCCAGTTCACAAGTTGGCTGATATATTTGTTGCTAGTTTTGAGATAAGTTTTGAAGAACAATTATCTATGTTGGATTCAGTTGACCCCAAAGTGAGGCTTTCAAAAGCAACTGAGTTAGTTGACAGGCATTTACAGGTGAGTAATAGATTTTACTGATGCTTGACTTGGCTTGGTCTTTTAGCTTCTCTAATTCTACTTGTGCCTGTATATGCCAACAGTCAATTCGTGTGGCTGAGAAAATTACACAAAAGGTTGAAGGACAATTGTCAAAATCTCAGAAAGAATTTCTTTTGCGCCAGCAGGTTAGCTTTCTTGCACCTCTTTTTATGATTAATTTGTCATATACAATTTACAAATGCAAGGTATATGTGTTATATTGAGAGAAGTGTTACAACCTACTATAATTCAATTAAATGTTTCAAGACAATAGTTTTTTCAGACTATTATGACAAGTAGGAACTTGTGTGCACAGTATGCATTAGTAGGTAATTTTTCTTTCTTTAATGGCAGTAATATATATAAATATGTAGGAAAATAACAGTTTATTTTGTGTCGTTATAAATAAATCTTGACTGGCAATGCTGCAAGGGAGCATTTTTCTACTTTCGTTTATGTGTGTTAATCTAATTGAAATGTTATTGTTATCTATTTATGTAATATATATTTAGATGAGGGCTATAAAAGAGGAGCTTGGTGATAATGATGATGATGAAGATGACCTGGCTGCTCTAGAAAGAAAGATGCAAAGTGCAAGAATGCCACAAAATATATGGAAACATGCACACAGAGAGTTGAGGTACTTCTCAATGGAAACATAATTAGATATGGTGATGAACTGACATCTTTGTGAGGGAATAACTTGTTACATATGTTCTGCAAAAGGAAAATGATATTATCATAATTTAAGTGCCTTTGTAGGCTTGGATAGACAATCAGTTAATTTTACTATAATTTCGATCTCAGGAGGCTTAAAAAAATGCAGCCGCAGCAACCAGGGTATAACAGTTCAAGGGTTTACCTAGAGCTTCTTGCTGATCTGCCCTGGGAGACGGCTAGCGAAGAGATTGAACTGGACTTAAGAGCTGCACAGAAGCGACTTGATAGTGATCACTATGGTTTAGTGAAGGTTAAGCAAAGGATAATTGAGTACCTGGCAGTTCGCAAGGTTGTCAATCACTTCTTACTATACTTTTCTAGTGTATGTGAAATTTAATGAGTTACTAATTTAAGTGCTTGCTGCATGCATACATTACAGCTTAAACCAGATGCAAGGGGTCCTGTGTTGTGCTTTGTTGGGCCACCAGGTGTTGGGAAAACATCTTTGGCATCTTCTATTGCTGCTGCTTTGGGAAGAAAATTTGTTCGCATATCCCTTGGTGGAGTCAAGGATGAGGCAGATATTAGAGGACATAGGAGAACATATGTTGGAAGCATGCCTGGGCGTCTCATAGATGGATTAAAGGTTCAACTGAATTATAATTTATGACACTAATTGTAATAGCTTCTGATTTGTTTGACATTTTCAAATACGTGGAGGGAGGTTATTGATAGTTTTAGATTCTGATAGATTGAATGCTTTTATTTTCTTGTTTGCTCTTAGCCTTTTGGTTTTCTCCCAGTGAATGAGATGAGACTAGAACTGAGTCAGTATTAGGATAGGATGCATATAGACTAAATCTGAAATTCCAAAATGCTTATACAAAACTGTAGTACATAAAATGCTGTTTCAGTTAGAATATAAAGGGAGATAACAGGAGATTATCGGAGGGACCTTTTGTATAGGAGAAAAGCTGCATTTATGAGGATTTGGTTTATATGAATGGAGTTTAGGATTAAATCAGTATTAGTTCTAGTGAATGAGACTTGAGTCAGAATTAGGATGCATCGAGACTAAATCTCTATGAATGTAGTATCAGGACTAATGAATGAGATTAGAACTTAGTCAGAATTAGGAAAACGACATTTATGAGGATTTGATGCATATGAATGGTGTATTAGGACTGAATTGGTGTTAGTTATAGTGAATGAGACTAGAACTGAATCAGAATTAGGATGCATAGAGACTAAATCTAAGATTCCAAAATGCTCACATAAAACTGTATTACAGAAAATGCTTATTTGTTAGAATAGAAAGGGAGGATAAAAAGGGAGATTAAGTAATTTTTATATTGGAGGGGCCTCTTGTACAGAATGAAAAAATACATATACGAATAATTGGTGCATATGATTATGACTAGAGTATTAGATCAGATAATTCTGACTTCTTACAATGCATTCTCATTTGAAGAGTTTTAGACATGGTAACAGTAGGACAGGTGGAGTAAGAAACAAAAGAACTGTTATCTAACATGACTTTTGTTTCAACAGAGGATAACGTGAGGGTCATTGTCACTTATGTTGACGAGTTTCAGAAAATCAGATATGCAAATGGAAGGGAGAGCCCTCTTGATCTATTTTTTTTTTGTTCAATAAACTCTTATATAGTTCATGTGCTTCTTTGTTTCAGGAGGATTTTGTATCCTCCCTTCATGTTATTTCATGTCTCCTTACAAGTTACAATTTTTTGTCAAGGAGGGAGGCCACTGATATTGAAGGATTGGATTATTAATACGTGGGTTAACAAGTAGTTGCTGTTAATCATTATGATTAGTGAATTCACGTGACAATGTTTGATGCTGGATTAGCGAATCTATGATCATATGAAGCTGGATTTTTTTTTTGTGTGTAATTTATAATACTCCAGATAGAGTATGGAATTGAATTAATAGTTTTGATTAGTGAACTCATGTGGTAGTGTTCTTTGTTCTCTTATGATGATAATATGATTTAAGGTTTCTTTTTTGCTTTACAATGTAAAATATGGTATCTATATAATATATTTGCTAATTAGTGTGTTTGTATGAAATTTAGATAACTTTAGTAATCATATTAACATAATGTTTCATAAGAAATATTTAAAGCTAGGATACTGATTTCTTTCTTTCTCGCACATTATAACTGTACTACAAGTCATTAAGGACAAGCATCAAGATTGACCAAACAAAATTGAATATATATATATATATATATAATTTAGTTGTTGCTGTGTTTTTCTCTCATTGAAAGACTGATAATTTCTTCTCATCTAACTTATAGAGAGTAGCTGTTTGCAATCCTGTCATGTTGCTTGATGAAGTTGACAAGACAGGCTCTGATATTCGTGGAGATCCAGCTTCAGCATTGCTAGAGGTTCTTGATCCAGAACAAAATAAATCGTTCAACGATCAGTATCCTTTTCTCTTCAAGATGTGTTCCCTCAATTTGTTCTACTCCCCTGTTAGATGGGATGATATTTTTTCAGTCTCGACATCCTTTCTGATGAAGAATTTTCCCTTACACACCTCACTCAGCTACATAAAAAGCCTTAAGTTGAAAGAATGAATAATGCAATAGCTATTTCCTGATTGGAGGCACCTGTTCTTTTTGCACTTTTACCATCTGGTTGTCTGCCCACATTTGAGTTTTTGTCTAGCATAAACCATATTCTTATTTTGAACTTGATCTAGCTAACTACAATTTATTTTTCTGAAGATTTCACCGTCTTCCTTTCTGAGATTTGATTGTTAAGGATAAGTTAATCTTAATTTAAGTTTATTTTTTTTTTGTGTAAGGAAATTGTGTTAATTTATACCCTGATACTTGACCAGAATTGTTCGTTTTTGCCCTTTTGCCACTTCTAATACACATCTCTGAGGTGGATATATCTTATCCTCCTTATTACTGACATGACATCAAATTATTCCTCTCACTATTCACTAATATTTTATCTTGTACTGTAAAAAAATCTGTAGTATTCCTTAACGTCAGTTAGCTATTTGAATGTTCCATTTGATCTATCCAAGGTAATTTTTGTGGCTACAGCAAATAGGTTGCAACCCATTCCTCCCCCACTTCGTGATAGAATGGAAGTAATTGAGCTTCCTGGATATACACCTGAGGAAAAACTCCACATAGCTATGCAGCATTTGATTCCAAGAGTTTTAGACCAACATGGATTGAGTTCTGAGTTTCTTCAGATTCCAGAGGTACTGAATGCTTTTTTATACAAAAATAGTTTCAGAAACATACAAAGTTTCCTTTCATTCAGGGGAAGTGCAAAAAAAAGGGTATAAGAAGACAGACATATGATGTATTATTAATTTACATGGTATAGATAAATGTACGAGTGAGGAATTAATTTTATAATATCCACAACTGTAAATGTTTTTTTCTGTCTTCGCAATTGTTGAAAATTACTGGTTTCTATGTTTTGGTTGTATTGTATCTTACATTTTATTGATTGAATATCTAAAGTCTTTCTTTTACTAATCCTTGCTACTGCATTCTTTCCTTCCACATGGTCATTGTTCTTAGAGGATGCTATTAAACTAATGAAATCATATGTAGCATAATAGTCTGAACTGAAATTACTGTAAAAAAATGTCTCAACTGAAAAACACTTCCTATACCATTTGTGTTCCTAGAAAGCAATTTTGTATAGAAATCTAATTAAGCGTTATTTTGATGTAGGCAATGGTGAAGCTTGTCATTCACAGATATACTAGGGAAGCTGGTGTGAGAAATTTGGAAAGGAATCTAGCTGCCTTGGCTCGAGCTGCTGCAGTAAGAGTTTTAGAGCAAGAGCAAGTAGTTCCATTAAACAAAGGGATGCAAGGACTTACTACACCACTTGTGGAAAACAGACTGGCTGACAGTACTGAAGTTGAGATGGAAGTGATACCTATGGGTGTCAATAGTCGGGACATCACAAACACATTCAGGATTGCCTCTCCATTGGTTGTTGATGAAACTATGCTTGAAAAAGTGCTTGGGGTAATTGATATGCCGTAGCATATTATATGTGTGTTTACAACATTTCTTTGATGTATTACATGTAAATGAAGGCTTGGCTGTGATGTCATTATGAAATATTTTTCATAAGCAAAATTTGAAGGAAACTAATCATCTGATTCCATGTATGCAGCCCCCAAGATTTGATGGTAGTGAGGCTGCTGAACGTGTGGCTACCCCTGGCGTATCTGTTGGGCTAGTTTGGACTTCTTTTGGTGGAGAAGTTCAGTTTGTGGAGGCTACAGCAATGGTTGGGAAGGGTGAACTGCATCTTACCGGACAACTTGGTGATGTAATAAAAGAATCAGCTCAGATTGCTCTAACATGGGTATGCAATCTAATCCAAGTTGCTTAATTCTCCTTGCATCGTGATTGGTTTTATCCTACTATCATCTCAACATGTTTTATTGGACCCGTGGAATAATGGTGTAAGGGACTGTATTTAAAAAATCTATAGCATCTTGTGCATAAAAGTGTATCTATGGTTGTGGTTTGCTAACATTATATCTTGAGGTTTCTTGTTCCTGTTTGGATCCATTAGAAGGTCCTGAGTTTTCCTACAGTAACGTTTAGCTTTTATGGTGTGGTTCTCCCAATATTCTTATCAATTTGTATTTGGTACTGCTTTCCTCCATGTTTGAGTTGCAAATGAGTAGCATGGATGGTGTTGCTAACATTGCTGCTTTTGTTGAGACTAGTCAAAGGGTTAGTTTGTGGTTAGATCACTTTTCTGGGATTTTGGAATGTGGTGAGATGTTAGGATGCCATTGCAGGGTATGAGATTTGAGTTCTATATTAGCAATATGGATTCAATTGGAGGTTTATTAAGTCTTGGCTCTTTAACTCCAACTAGTAGTTTCTGTGATGTGGTTCTCCGAAGATTTTTTTAGTTCCGTTTTTGAAAAAGATGGAATAGGTCTAAACTTTTGAAGCAGAACCCATTAAGTGTGTGACAAAATAAAAAAGAAATCCTATAGTTTGTCTTGCGGTGTGCACAAGTGAAATTTTCTTTTATTTTTTAGCCTTAATTTGGTCATTCAGATTGAAGGTTGTATCAGCATGATATGCTTGTCGTACGCATTGGCTCTCATTTTCTTTTTAAATATATTCCATCAGATTGTTATATATGCTCAACATATGGATTAAATCGGGAATCATTACTTGCTTTTCTTTAACTATAAAAGATTGGTTTTGTAGGTAAGGGCAAGGGCAACTGACCTTAGGCTGGCTGCTGAGGAGGGATTTAATCTTTTGGAGGGCCGTGATGTACATATACATTTTCCTGCAGGTGCTGTACCTAAAGATGGGCCCTCTGCAGGTGTGACTTTGGTCACGGCATTGGTATCACTTTTCAGTCAGCAAAGGGTGAGATCAGACACGGCTATGACTGGAGAGATGACATTGAGGGGTCTAGTTCTACCCGTTGGTGGTGTGAAGGATAAGGTAAAATTCTTATATCTTTTGGACCTTTGTCAACTTTCCGAGATAGGACTATTAACTTAAATAGAATGAATTCAGAGCATAGGCTGAAATTAAGAAACATACTGATGATAAGAACAAAAAATACAGTAAGATGAAAGTAGCACGAAAAATAAGAAACAAAAGTTAAGCACATGTGACCTGAGATGGGTTAATTTGATTTTAAAAAGTTTTTTTACTGTTCTCCATACATACTATTCAATCTGTAACTTGGTTAAATTTTATAATTATTTTTGCCATTCTGCCACACTGTCCACCATACTAGGAGGAAGTTTTGCCTGCTGCCTGTTGCTTGTCATTGGCAACACAGTACACATAATAGTAACCAATCTCAGTTACTGAGATAAAATTTGGTTGTTGTAAGAAGTTAGAATAACCTAGCATAATTATTAATGACTTAATTAACTCTTTGGTCTCATAATATAGAGTGTTTTTATCTGTCCCTGTTTTATTTTTTGTTTGGTTTTGGTTGATCTTAATGTTTTTTACTATGCTCTGTTTCGTTGTTTGTTTGAGTTCAACACATTCCTTTGGGGGAAAGAGATGACAAATATGTGTCTGCGTGAATTGTTTGGGATAGACATAAAGAAAATGGGTGTCTTTTGTGCTTTAAGGCGTGGTGAACTTCATAGCTTATAGAGATTTAATTAACTCTATTGTATTTTTATCAAAAGAAATTAACCAATTACTAGGTAGAATTATATGAACCCAGTTTGCCATTACAAATGGAGTTAATGCCTTTGTATAAGTTATTTTGCCAGTTTTGTGCGGCTTTAAATGTATTAATCGTATCTGATTAAACATATTCAAGAAAGAGATTAAAAAAGATGAAGATTGTAAAAGGTGGTATAAAGTGACATTTTTCATTATTTCAGATATTAGCTGCACATCGTTACGGTATTAAGAGAGTCATCCTGCCTGAAAGGAACTTGAAGGACTTGGTTGAAGTACCATCGTCAGTGCTAGCCAATTTGGAGGTAATTCAACTGCCATGTTTTGCAGTAATGTTGCACATTTTACAGCTATCAGTAGCATGTTTCCTACTAATCTAGACAATTCAACGGTCTTGAAAATTCTCTCTCTATTTTTAAATACTATATTCAAACCTTCAGTAGGCCTTGTATTGGCCTATTTTCATTTTCTACATTTTAATGTTTCTCAATCAGGTCTTATCATCACTGAAATGAAGCACAAAATCACACTTTTCTTTTTTAAACTTCCTTGACAGATTTTGCTTGCCAAACGAGTGGAAGATGTGTTGGAGCATGCTTTTGATGGTGGGTGCCCTTGGAGGCAACACTCAAAGTTATAACAGCATCCTTGATATGAAGGACGTGGTAGTACCCCCACCATTGTGTTTCAAATCATTAATGGCTTGTATATCAGTTCAGCATACGGTCCCATTCTGATCTATGGTTCTCCTTTTAACAACGGGGTCGAGTCCAAGTGCGTTGACCCATTCAGCTGGTCGTAATTGAGCAAAATTCAACACTCCAACAATTTGGATGGGAGCTGACATCTCCATATATCATTGAAAATCCACTTCACAATGTTAGCATGTAAATGCTTTAGCTTCAGACCAGCTATTGTGGAAGGTGACATCTTTTAAGTGATTTTCAACATCTCCGGCTCACTCTTTTTGTAAATTTTTTTAACTTGTCACAATGCATACATACATACATATATATATATATATATATATATATATATATATATATATATATATATATATATATACACACACACATATATAATTTTTATTATAATGTTGTGCATAGATAATTAACTTCTTCAAACAAGTGTTTCCTCTCTCTTTAACGTGGTTCCTTCTTGCCGCTTTTCAACCCTTTTTCTTTCTTGCGTTTTGATTTGTTTAGTCCGTAAGGCCGAGTTTCGAAATATGCTGTCAACTGCATGTTTGCACAGTGATAGTCTAACTTTGTCCATCTTACTCGTCATTCAGGATGATGGAAGGGGTGCTATGCTCCCTCGTTTCTTCGTAGCCTCTCTGTTTTTTCACGTCTATAAAAAACTGCAGTTATTCTTATTTATGCAACAGGCCTTATTGTTATTTTTCTAGTGATTAATCATATAAGAAATTTAAAAAAATGAATCATTTTGTGATATTAGAACTGCAAAAAGAAAAAATTATACAATCAATATAATCCACACATGATGTTAATGGGTTTTCATATAAAATGTTCTGGCTATGAGATATGTATTCTATGACTGTAATTATTTCTGAATGATAAAAAAAATACTATCAGTGAAATTTACATATTTTTATATCTATGCTTTGTTATATATGTGCATGTATGTATATATATCACGATAGAAACTATGTGATGTGAGTTATAAATTATACAACACTTCTTATATCAACTTTACCTTTTTTTCAAATCCAACAATTTAATCATAAAAGATAATTGTAATGAAAGGATAAACATTTTAATTTGAGAAAATATAAAAAAAAAATTAAAAGAAAATATAATACAAGAATAAATTATTAAATACATAATTGACTCAGACGAGAATATAATCTAACAAAATATATAAATTCTTAATTAAAACATAAAATGACTTACAACTTAAAATAGTGAAAAAATATATAAAATTAAATTTATGTAATTATTACAAAAACCCTAATTATGCACCTACTTCTAACCCTAATCCCAATACTAACACTAATCCTAATGTACACACTTTTATTTAACTACACAAAAATATGTTTTATTTTTTAAAGATAAGAGTAAATTTGTAAACTTTTTTTAAATGTTTTAAAAAAATTAAAAATTTCATTACAATCATAACATCATTCACAAAAAATTCAGTAAACTTCTCCCACAAATCCATTTTACATACTTTCATTCAAACAACTTTACTTTCTTCACACTTTTCTTCAAATTCACTCCATCAAAACCTCACATATTTACTCCCTAATCCAAACAAAACATAAAAGTTAACAACTATCATCATAAAAAAATTATTAAATAGAAACCAATATTAGAAACAAAAAATAATTAGTTACTATATTAACTAAAATAGATATTAAGTTAGAGACTAAAATAGAGAAACCAATAATTTAAATGGTATCTAATTTAGTCAATATATTAACTATTTTTTTTGTTTCTAAAGTTAGTTTCTATTTAATGACTTTTGTTGTATTGTATAATACAAAACATCATAAATTCACACATTATTAAGCATTATCATTTATTATTACACCTCAATAATTACAATTTACATTATGAGTAACGAATAATAAATATTCAACTTAAATAACATGATCATGAAGAATTAATTTCAAATATTAAGTAGGAAAATCTCATGATCTTGTCGTTTGAGTGATAACTCACAAATGTTGAGTGACAACATGAGCAATATAATATATCACTTGATCATCATCCCAATGCTTGAGTGATACTTCAATAGAGAAGAGAGAATTGATGAGGTCTCTTTCTCACTTGATCATAGAAAGAGAATCAACACATTAACTAATTTGATTGTTCATGCTTTCATTGGATAGAGAATCAACACCGAGTCTCTATGGTTCAAAATGCTACATAATCACTTGAACAACCTGACTCATCAAACTATTAAATTTCATAACTTATTTCAAAACTTTATCGATCGTCACCATCACTTAAGCGACAACACATTAATTAAGCAATGAGATCAATAGAGAATTAATATAACATATCATTAATAACCATCCAAATGAGTGTTTGGATAGTAATACTTCATATTTATTATAAATGCTACTATTTGATCAAAATATGGAGTAAAAAAATTAATTTTTCAATTCTATATAGCTGCTCTACTTGTTCTTGCAATCAGAATCATAGTTTGGTTTACAAATCAAAATATGGTTATATAACATTGAAACTATTCCAACAATATTAAAATATCCATTGATGTTATTCTAATTCAATCTCAACATTCAATCACTTAAAGGCAAATGAACATTTCAAAAATATCAAGAAATAACTTAAAACATTTAAGTAATTCAACTCTGCTTACTTGACGGTTACTTACTTCCCAAACAATAATAATTGCAAAATAAGAGACAAAACTAAAATATCCCTAGAAATCCTAGGTTATATACCACGTAACCAACCAAAATACTGATAAAAAAAATTACACCAACTAAGATAAAAACTTTTCAACTGATTGAACTTGTAAACAGTTAAAATACTCACAAATAAACCAAAAAAAAGGTAAAACCTATTTAGAACAAAGGAGTTTATTCCAAAGCCAATTCTAATTTAGATGAAATTGACCTAGATGCACAAACTTTAAAATCTCTTTGAAAAAAGAATGACTAAACACTTAGAAACAATATAGAAAAAATAATTTAATGAAATTATAATTTTTTATAAATAAATTACTAAATAATTAAAACTTTAATTTATTATTAAATATAACTTCAGAATTTTAACATTTATCATGTTAAAATTATTGATTTTTTAATGAAGAAAAAAAGCTTGTTTTTAAAACATTATAGTTATAAATAAAATTTTCATATTTAATATCTCATAGATTATGATAATTTTTAATACTGCATAATTAATTTTCTTCTAAAGGAATTTAAACAAATAAATCATTTGACTACTTTATCATGATAAACCTTGTTCATGTTAAACACATTAACAAGAAATAAAGTTAAACATGATAACTCTTTTGAATAAGGCACTTCCAGTTTTTGTTAAGCGTGAAGCCGTGAAGCAACTTACCGTTTGCAAGAATCATTTTCAATCACATTTGAAAGACTGACTTGAGGAAAAAAATGTCTCTACACCCATTCTTTTGTATCCCTCTACTCCCCATACTTTCATAGAATTAAATAATATATATTAATCGTATGAGTTCTATAATTCCAATAAAAATAATTTTTAAATAGATAATAATAAAAAATTTATAAATAAGTTATAAATGCTTATTTTTATTTTATTAAAAACTTTATCTCTATTTTTTCTATATTTTTCTTGAATAGAAAGATAATTAGGATAGCGATGTGTTGTAAAAACACAACTTTCATAAGGTAACAATTATTATAAAAAAAAGTGATAACATTATATAAAAAAGTAAAAAATCCATGAATATTAATTTTATATCCTCAATATTTGATGTAAGAGGAAAGAGAATTCAAGTCCATCTAGTACACTTTAACTTTTAAGAACTCCACCACAAAAAAATTATTATTATTATTATTATTATAACTATTATGATTATGATTATGACAGTGATTATAATAATAATTATGATTATGATTATTATTAAAAATAATATTAATATTATTATTAATAATAATATACTAATAATGTTACTAATAATAAATAATATACTAATAATGTTACAAATAATAATTTATTATTAATAATAATGAATAATATTATTAGTATTATTGGTATTAAAAATAGTAATAATAATAAAATATTATTATTATTAATTTTAATAATAATATTAAAATAATAATAATAATACGGATATTAATAATATCAAAAATATTAATAATAGTATTAATAATATTAATAATATTAATAACATTAATACTATAATAATATTATTATTATTATTATTTTTAATAAAATACTAATAACATTACTAATCATATTAAAAAATAATGATATTAATATTAATGTTAATATGAATAATAATAATATTATTATTATTAATAATATTTTTAATAATTAACTATTATATTGACTAAATTAAATAATGTTTCAGATATTATAAAATATTATTGATATTTAAAGTAGTTTTTATTATTAAAAAAAATATAAATTAATTTTTAATTGATATCTAATTAGTTATCAGTATAATATGTAAAATAGTTAATAGTTAAAACCTTAGTACTTAATTAGATATTAATTTGATTTTTTTTTTAATATAACAAAAAATTACTTTATATATCAATAATTTTTTAGTTTTTAAAATAGTATTCAATTTAATCAATATAATTATTAATTATTTTTTTTAAAATTAATTTTTATTTAATGCTTTTCTTATTAATTTTAATTTAAAAAAAAATTAATTTATATATAATAATTTGAACCTGAATCAATACGTAAATCAAACAATATGAAAAGTTGTAAAACCTTACGTAGTTTGCAAATTAAAAAATCTTTATACAAATTTCAACTTAGAATTAATTAAATTCATCAATCTCAGTTAAATCATAATTTAAATCAAGAGGACAAACCAAAGTCCAGAATATTATAATAAAATCTACAACACAAGTTAAAATCCTAACTACTCTATTTTCAAATCTTCTAATACCATATATATATATATATTAATCACTTAATCCATTTAAATCTTATAACCTAATATACAAATCACATGTAGGTTAATTTCCCTTAATACATTAGATTAGATTTATACTTTTCTTGATTGATGATAGATGTGCTAAATTTTTACACCCATACGTAGACAAACAAAGAAAAGAGAGTTTGAAATCCAAATAGAATAAAAAACTTATTGTAATCAAAATTTTGTTTGAATTAGTTATGTTTAGTCTTCGCCATCTCCTGGTATGTAGTTTTAGGAAAAAACAATGGCAAATTACTGCAAGAAAATCTTAGATAAAAATGTAGAAAGATATAAAGAACTTATTTTAGAAAGATATAACTATTACACAGACCAAAAATGATTTTTTATTTATTTTTATGTATAACTTTTTAAACTTAAAATGCAATTATAATTTTCTGCATGAACTTTATCCCTACCACCTAAAAACATGTTATTACTATTTTTAAAAAGTAGAAAAATGCAAAAAGAGTTACGTACAAGGTGATGATAACATAAACAACAGTCTTTATTTCTGTTTGTAGTTAATTTGTTGAATCTTTGTATTTAAAAACAGCTAATCTAACTCTAATTACAAATTACTTGGGAAATTTAACAACACTACTAAAGTGAAAAAACATATAAAAATACAAGGTAGAGTTAAACAAAGTAAATACAGTATTTGATAAATATAATAAACTTTAAATTAGTGGAGTCTCTTCACTTTATAGTGCAAGGTGTGCATATCTCTTCAGACATTAATTAATCTGATCATCACTTCCCAATTTTATCGACACAATACATTATCCTTCTCTAGTTATATATATAAAAAGGAGGGATAGATAGAAGGAGTGTAACCTCTTTTTTCTTTAAAAGTATGTGGTTTCAGCCTCCTAATGTTAACGTTTACGCAACTTTTAGTTATTTTAGTATAATTCATGCATGTGGCTTTTGTAGGGATAAGGGAATCAGAAAATTGTGCATGGGTTACGTGACAAAATTTCCTGTGCCTTCTACTATGACGATTATGGAAAGATTTCCAAAATGAACTCAATCAGAACAGAGAGGCATACACAATGTTAGTTTCAACATAGCTTTCCACTATGGTTTCCTTCATTATTAATCAGGTTTAGCTTCGACATGCCTTTCCACAAAGTTTTATTTGCAGGACAACTTTTTTTTAAACTATTTATGGATTATTATTCATAAATTTGGATTTTAACAGTGTGTATGAATTAAGACCTATGAATATCTATTAGTAAGTAAATTCATTATTACACATAGATTATTATCTTCATATCTTTTATTCACAACTAAATTCAATATTATATATAGATTATTACCCATAAATCTACGACTTCTTGTAAATTAAAGAATTATTATAAGAAATTGTTAGTTTAACGACAAAAAATTATTGATGAATTTGTGTTTATCAATAATTTTTTATTATTGACGGATTTTGTCAATGATTTTTTGCACGTTGGTAATTACCGATACATTTTAACAATGGGTATGAAAACTTAAAAAAATTAATGCAAATCAATATTTGTTGATAAAGCGCGAAATAATAATATTAATATTAACAATAATAATAAAAATATTAATAATAATAACATAAGAATAACAGAAATCATGTCACGATCACTAAAAGTAATTAGAATTTCTCTCATTTATTCAGGGGATGAATTTGACAAATTTGTATTAGTTGGTAATTATTGAAGAATCTAATCTGTTGGTAAATTTTAAGAGGAGCATATTACTAAGGAATTCTATATTGTCGTAATTTTGTCGGTAAAAAAATTACTAACATAATTTTGATATTATTGACAATTATATCGTTGGTAAAACCAGTTTTTCTTGTAGTCATATAAATTATTATCTAATAATAATAATAAAAACAATAATAATTATATAGATTTTTAGATAAAAATAAAAGTAGCATATTATTATATATACACTAATATTAAAATTGTTTTTAAAAATTATTTTCAGTGTTAAATTGTAGGTAAAAATGACTTTGGTGACAAATTTTTAATTAAAAGGAATTTTTAAATGACAATTGTTTTGGAATTGTAATTATATTTATGAAGGCCATTTTACATTCATTCTTTTTAATTCTATCATAAATTTTTATTTTATTTTTCTTTTCCTTCTTTCCGATGCTTATATGATATACAAGAACATGCTAAGTAGAAGGAGAGATATTGGTAGAACACCCACTAACTCTACTTAAAAATCTAATTATGATTTGATTCCTTCATTGCATACTATTTTTATACATATTCATTTCTAATCTACTTCCTATACGCATCTCACCATGGCTGCTTCAAATTACGGGTTTTATTTTTATCTTTATTTTTATAAATATGTCTATATCTAGCCTCAGGCCTATGACAACCCTACATCATACATTCTCTAGCCTTGTTATTGCATTTACTAAGATTCTTACATTACCATCATCCTTATATCATCCAAATACTTCTATTGAAAGTATTTATACGAAAGTGTTGATACTGTTGGACGTAGATGGATTCGTCTAAATTCACAAAATATGTAAGAAATGACAACTTTTTAATTAGTAAATTAATTTTTACATTTATTTTAAATTTGTATAAGTTATTTATCCTGTGTCAACATGTGACATTTTCTATATAATAAAAAAAAATAATTTGGAGACAGTTCAGAAACATTTAAGTTGGTAAAAAGCTTATACCGAGATGTGAGGAAGATGTGTGCTAATAATGTTGAATATTTGTAATACACACAAACAATAGAAATAGAAAAGATACTCTTTACAAATTAATAAAATAATATTTTAATTATATTTAATTTATTTTTTAATTATAAATATTATTATAATATGGTGTTATGTTTGAATAGATATGATCAGCATAAAACCTTTAAACCTATCTATATCAACTCTACACGACAACTCACATCATACATTTTCTAGCCCAGTTGTTGTATTTTATTAAGACTCTTCTACCAATATCATCCTTATATGATTCAAATGCTTCGATTGTGAGTGTTGACATTATTCGACGTAGTTGGATTAGTCTAGATTCAAAAAAATATACAATGACAATATTTTAATTATTAAATCATTTATTATATTTATTTTAAATTGGTATAAGTTACTATAAAAAAATTATTAAATAAAAATTAATTTTAAAAATAAAAAATAATTCATTACTTCATTAAATTAGATACTATTTTAAAAATTAAAAAATTATTAATAGATAGATTCTAATTTAGTATTTAATTAGTAACTAAAATATTGGTAACTAATTAAATGTAAATTAAAAATTAATTTATAAATTTTATTAATAATAAAAATTACTTTATATAATAATATTTTTTTTAGTATAAGAATAATATCTAATGTAATTAGTCTAGTAACTAATTTTTTTTTATAATTTATTTTTATAGTGTGATCCATTTAATCCATTATTCCATCCACACGTGAGATTACCTTGATAACAACATAAAAATTTGAGGATAGTTTGAAAACATATAATTAAGGAGGTAAAAAGTTTAGAACCAGGTGTGACGAAAATTGGTTTAATAAAGATTGTAAGTAAATATTAAAACTCTTAAAACTTGTAAGTAAATATTATTATTGAGTGCATCTCAGGGGTTAACATACCAGTTAGTTTTTTTTTTTTTTTTTTTTTTTTTTTTTTTTTTTTTTATTTTTTTTTTTTTTTTTTTTTTTTTTTTTTTTTTTTTTTTTTTTTTTTTTTTTTTTTTTTTTATTTTTATTCCATTGTTAATTTTTATTTTGTTATTTTATA
>Ga0123342_1002490_pt1 | contig 30602 bp, 24 predicted proteins | sample Turbeawhitnodule_FD_89960 | JGI IMG/M metagenome (GOLD analysis project Ga0123342, IMG submission 89960) | Root nodule microbial communities of legume samples collected from Mexico - Turtle bean Mexico white nodule | ecosystem: Host-associated > Plants > Roots > Nodule | place: Mexico: Nepantla... | reverse complement strand
CAATCCCTACCTCTCATGCACCTTCAAGGTCACCACCACTCTTAGGAGGACCTTGCTTCATCTTCAATCCATGATGCTTCCGCCATTCACCAACAAAATCCGAAAACTATGAAGGCACATCTCTATCAATTTATTCTCCAACTTGGTGGTGGACGGTGGTGGTGCAGGGGTTGCGGATGTTGGTCGGCAGCGGCGTGATAGTCTGCCAAGAAGCTGGTAGTAGCGCGACGAATCTCTACGTCTACGTACAAGGTGTATTCTTTCCTTAAATCTTTTTCTTTATAAAAGTGTTTCTTCTTGGAACTTCTATTGCACACAAAAAGTTTCCACCTTTTGTAAACTCATGATTTGGTGTTGTGGTGGTATGGTTGTGCGGGGTCGGTGTGGTGAGTAGTGACTTTTGGAATGCCGGAGGGTTCTAAGGGTTTCCTTATCCCATGGACTTATTTGAAGGATTGTGAAATATCTCCTGCGAAGACGATATATGATAAGCCTGGCCAAAAGAAAACTTTTGCTTAGGGTTTGGAAACTACATGTGATATTCCTTTGTCTGAATTACCCACTCCTTGTATTAAGGGAGACATGATTGTGGTCCGGATAGATGAGGCAGATTACTTTGTTGGACTTGAGGATTGCAATACCAATCTTCATGGTCGAGTTATTCTTTCTAAGGGGGATAAACCCCTTACACACCTAAATTTAACTAAACAATTGCAGCCGGTGTGGAAGGCTCTTGGACCATGGAAAGCAATTCCTCTCGGGAAGGGTTTCTATGAGTTTAAGTTCGCTTCTTTAGAATACATGGGATGGGCCCTCGGGATGGGTTGCTTGAAGTTATCTCCAAGTTTCTTGAGACTGTTTGCATGGACAAAAGACTTTGTTCCAGCTACTATGAAGAGTACCAAAACTCAGGTCTGGGTTCGACAATATAGGTTGCCTTTGGAGTATTGGAGATCAAGGGCGATTTTTTCCTTCATCAAAGGTCTTGGTACTCCTTTTTCTTTGGATGAGAATACTATGAGAAAGAAGAGGGGTATGTTTGCTAGAGTTTTGGTGGATATTGATATGTTGTCCCCTCTTCCCGATCACCTCTTGGTTGAACGTCCGAACTACACTTTTGTAGTTGGTGTGAAATATGAATGACTACCTCCTCTTTGCTATCATTGTAAGATGATAGGGCATAAGCTTGCTCAATGTCGAGTCATACATGATCAGGGTCGTGTTCCTGGGCCTCAACAAAAATCTTCTCAGAAGATAGTTTCTGATGAACAAGATAAGGGGAGGACTATGGCTCATAAACAACGTCAAGAATATCGAAAGAAAGATTCGCAGCTGAAGCTCGTGGAAGGCCCCACAAATAATTCAAACTTTGTTGTTCCTAGCGAGGCTAATGCTGGGTCACCCTTGGGTCACCTTGCTTCGATAAACTAGGAGGACTGAAGGATAATTTTGCTGATATGCCTCCTCTTGAGGATGCCTCATATCACGAATCCAGGAAAGGATTATCCATTCATACTTCGGATTTTCCAGAACAAGGAATGCTACCAACTGTTATGTAAGGCAAGGTCTCAGAGTCTCATGCTCCTATTGAAGATCTTCGTGTGGAGGTCTCACCTCCTGTGGGGGATCCATCTCTTCAGAGGGCTACTTCACATGTAGTTTGTACGACACCATTCACTACTCCTATGAATGGTCATCATATGTCTGCAATTGTGACTGTACCATCCCCGTTGTTGGTCCTGCGAAATCACTTTTCCTCTCTCGAGGGTTTGGAAACTACAAATGTGGGAGGTGATCCTTATATTGGTACGTCTACTGCCATTGTTGAATTTAATTTTGACCATATCTCTGTTGAAAATCATATTGGGTCAAAATTTTGGGTTGATCCTAATGAGATGGAGGATGATGTCAGTGATACTGGGGAGGAGATAGTTCATACTAAAAGAAAACTCGGGAGACCACCTAAGGGGACTGGTAAAGCCAAACAAATTGCTAAGATAGTTCTCACCATAACGTAGCAATGAAGGTCTCTTCTTTTTTCTAGAACGTTAGAGGATTAAGAAACCACAAAACTATGGAGATGTTGCTTAGTTTACTTAAACTACATAAACCTCTTCTAGTTTTTCTTGCTGGACAAATGGTGTCGTACATTGATGCTTTTAAAGTCCTTTTCAAATTTGTTGATATGCATTTGGTGGCTATGTCTCCTATTGTTAATAAGTTTCCAAAACTTTGGTGTTTGTCGGTCCCTAATCTGGTCCAAAATTTCTTGGTAAATGATCAGTTTATTTCTGTATCTTGCTATCTGCTTGATAAATGTTTTAGCTTTGTAGGTGTTTATGGTGTTAACACATACTTGGCTAGACTGTTTTTATGGAGGGATCTTAGTTCCTTCATAGGGACTTGGTGTATTTTGGGAGATTTTAATGTTGTGCTATTGACGGATGAATGTAAAGGGGGGTAGCTCTTAATCAGGTTTCTTGTAATGATTTCCTTGATTGGATTAATACTAATGATCTTGCTTGTATGCCTTTTACTGGATCTGGTTATACTTGGTGTAATGGAAGAAGAGGGCTGCATATAATTCATAAAAGACTGGATAGGGCTTTATGTAATGGAGTATGTTTGGATGAATCAGATTCATGTTTTTATCAGGTTCTTGTTAGGAATTGTTCTGACCATTCCCTTATTCTTGCTAGTCTTGCCAGTAAGTATTTGAAGAAGTTTAACAATTTTCGTTTCTTTTCCATGTGAATTCAGGACAGTTCATGTTTGAAGTTTATTCATGACTCTTGGAATAATAAGGTTGTTGGGTGTCCTATGTTTATTTTGCAACATAAGTTAAAAAGGTTGAAAACTGAGCTTCGTGATTGGAATAAAAACTCTTCTGGTAATGTTTACAATGTAGTTATTTTTAAGCAGGGTCTCCTCCTTGATATTCAACAAAATTTAGATATTGCTAGTATGTTTGATATTGATGGGTTTCTCTGTCAAGAAAAGATATAAGGAGGAGCTTGATCATGCTCTTCACTGTCAATATTTGTTTTGGAAAGAAAGAGGTAAGATGCTTTGGTTTAAAGATGGGGGATAAAAATACTGCTTTTTTCCATGCTATGGTTAAAGGCGAAATAGTTCCCCTTACATGTTAACCCTTCGACTTTTACATTCCCTTCACTGTTTCATTCCCTCTCTGCGCATCCTTTCAAACATCTTTGCTTTGAATTACTTTATTCTCCCAAATACCTCGTCTCTTCTCAACAATCATTCAAGGTATGTTCTTTACCCCGTAACTGTCTTTGCCCTATTATTTCTTAATCTGCTCATAACTACGCTGAGATTGTTTATATTTCTTGCACTTACGATCGTTGCTCTCTGTTTTCCTGCTTATTTGCTTTGTTTTTTTCAAAACGCGTGCATTTTCTTCTTTTGAGTTTTGCATTTGTTTTTCTTCTCTGTTTTAGCTTTCCTCTGTAAGATGGATTAACCAACCCCGAATTACAAAATCATTTACCCTTGGGCTTCTAGTGACCTATTAGGAGAGACTTCAGAGTTCACTACCTCTGCGAGCATAGCAACCTATAGGAAAAGCGAACACCCTAAAAAGAACTGCCTCTTTAGCAAAGAGCATGACAAGTTTGTCAAAGTCATGCCTTGCAGGTGGGTGAGCCGGTCTGTTGCGACGAGTCATTGGAGCTAGAGGGACCGTTCTATTTTATCTATTCCACCATCTTTAAAAAGCTTCTCCTTCGCCTACCCTTTCCCAACTTTGAGCGGGCTCTTCTCACCGAAATTAATGTCGCCCCTGCCCATCTACTTCCAAATAGTTGGGCGTTTGTTCGGGCGTTCTCCATCCTGTGTCACCACTTTGGCCATTTGCCCTTAGTGGATGTCTTCCTCTATTTTTATGAAGCCAAAAGCCCAGGTCGAAAGATGTGGGTGAGCTTCAATGGGGTTGCTGGGAAAGTTTTGCTAACTCTCTTCCAGCAATCGTACAAGGGCTTCAAAGGTATGTTCTTCAAGATCCGCTGCAACAAAAGCGATCCGACCCTTTTCGATGGGTTTCCCCTATACTGGACACGGAAACCTGGGCTCAAGAAACCCAATTGCCTTGAAGACTTACCCACACGGAAACGAGATCTGTGCGACTTCCTCTCCAAACTTCAAGTAGTATTTAGCTTTGTCGAGCTGATTAAACACGAGTACAACCCTACAGCCCTTAAGGCTTACATAGGTATCCCCTTCCCCTTATACCTGTTAGCGTTACTTTGCTTGTGTGTGTTTATTTAAATTCTTATATGCTTCTCTTTCAATGTAGGCATGGTGCTGGATGCTTAGAAGAGGAAACACCTGGCTATTGGGGCCATACAGAAAAAACTGCTCCAGGCCCTTCTGCTAAGGATAATAAACTAAAAGCGGTGGTCGAGGTTGCCCCTTCTAAGGACGAGGAGACTTGCTCGGGTCTTGTCTTCAAGAGGAAGCACAAAGTCGACGCCGCTATCCCGGTGCCTTCAGACTCGAATGGCCGAGCTCCCTTCTACTAGGAATGTCCCCCCAGCTCCTCCCTCCCTACGACATCGTGGTGCAAGAGGGCAGAGGTGAAAGCGCTTCGGAGGGAGACCAATGGGATTCCTCTGCTGATCTGTCTTCCTTCCTGCAAAAGATGTTGCAATCTGCCAAAGTTAAGGAGAGGCTGGAGAACTTGGAGGATGACTCCCTGCTGAAGCATATGTAAAGGAAACTAGGGGAAACCCTAGTTGCGAACATCCTTCTCCTTGCCAAAATGAAGAGGGCAAAGGAACTGGACAACCAAGAGGTCCTCCAAACCACTGAGCTCAAACGCCGAGTTATTGGTCTTACCCTAGAGGTGGAGGAGCTTCGAAGAAATGACCGAGAAACCAAAACCCTCTTGTTTAGAAATCCCAAGAGGCCTTGAGATTGTACGCCAGGAACGACGACCTCCACACTGAGGTGGATGGGCTGAAGAGGGAGCTAACTTGCAGAGATGAGGAGATGGCTCAATAGAGGGAGGAGTTGGCTAAACTGAAGGAGGAGTTGGCCCGCAAGGATGAACTCTTCCAATAAACCAAAGACAAGCTTACTAGCGATGCAGCCGATTCCTATGCAGCGGGCTTTGAGGATGCCATGGTTCAGGTTGCTTGCGTGCATCCTGAGGTGGATCTTTCTCAAATGGGCTTGAACAAAACTATTGCAGATGGGCAATTGGTGGATGCAGAATAGTGATGATCCTTCCCCTATTGCCTTTATTTTGTAACTTAATGAACATCTGATCATTCTGTATATATGTATGAAAGTCTTCATTTTCCAATTTGTCCCCTCTATGTTTAAGCGCCTTATTCTTTTCAAACTTACACCCTATGTTTGACTTCGGCTGACTTGTATGTTTGAAACGAGTCTGTCAACTAACAATGCACCAATGATCGTCCCTACCTAAGTAGCACGATCCTCTACGAACTTACTTCTGCACTTGATGTCCCTTGCCTTTCTCGACTGTTGCATTTTCACCCAAAGGGGGAGGTTTACTAGAAACCATACTATTTCTCGACCTTGGCGTATAAAGGAAAGGGAGAGGTTCACTATTTTCGACCTTGACGTATAAAGGCAAGGGAGAGGTTCACTGTGCTCGACCTTGGCGTATAAAGGAAAGGGAGATGTTTACTTGGAACCTTACTTTTCTCGACCTTGGCGTATAAAGGCGAGGGAGATATTCACTGTTCTCGACCTTGGCATTTAAAAACAAGGGAGATGTTTACTTGGAACCCTACTATTCTCGACCTTGGCGTATAAAGGCAAGGGAGATGTTTACTTGTAACGTACTGTTCTCAACCTTGGCGTATAAAGGCAAGGGAGATGTTTGCTTGGAACCCTACTTTTCTCAACCTTGGCGTATAAAGGAAAGGGAGAGCTTCACTGTCCTTGACTTTGGTGTATAAAGGCAAGGGAGATGTTTACTGTTCTCGACCTTGGCGTATAAAGGCAAGGGAGAGGTTCACTTAAACTTTATTGTTCAATATATAGCAAACACATTTTTCAACTAACTTTTTATTAGGTGACCTCATTAAAAAACCATGATTAGTAAAAAAGTGTCCCCTTAACTGCGTACAATGATATGATTAACTGAGATAAATTGAGATTGGCCCCATTCTATGTTCGGGGAATCGTCTTGCCCTCCAAGGTCTCGAGTTTGTACGCTCTGTTACCGAGCACCTCTATTACGCGGAATGGACCAGTCCACTTGGGAGACAACTTGTTCTTCAGCTGGTATGGGTGAGCTTTCAGTATTACCAAGTCAACGACCTAGAACTACCAGGGTTTCAACTTGGACTTGTGTTTATACTCCACCCTTCTCTTCAAGGCTTCGACCTTGATGCACTTTTCCTCCCTGACCTCGTCTAACAGGTCTAAGTTTACCCTCCTTTCCTCGTTAGACTCCTCGACCACGAAGTTCTGGAAACAAGATGAACCTTCCAGGATCTCAACGGGAATCATGTTATCTGAACCATACACCCGGCTAAAAGGTGTCTCCTTAGTGGTGGATTGAGGAGTGGTATGGTAAGCCCACATAATTTTGGGGACCTCGTCCGCTTAAGTTCCCTTGGCTTTCTCCAATCTTCTCTTTAGGCCCCTGAGCAAGACTCGGTTGGCGGATTCGACTTGCCCGTTCGTCTGGGGGTGCTCGACTAATGCGAACACCTGCTTGATACCGAGCTCCATGCATATATTGCCCAACTGCTGACTTGTGAATTGGGTGCCATTGTCAAACACTAAACGTTTTGGGACTCCAAAACAACAAACTATGTTCTTCCACACGAAATGTTGAACCTTGTGAGCTATGATTTGTGCAACAGGCTCGACCTCTATCCACTTGGTGAAGTACTTGATGGCGACCACGAGGTACTTCATCTGACGAACTGCTAGAGGAAACGGTCCCAGGATGTCAATCCCCCAGGTGTGAAAAGGCCATGGGCTATGGATCGACTGCAATTCCTCCGGGGGTGCATGATGCTAATTGGTGTGGTGTTGGCACTGCTTGCATCGTTGTGCGTACCTCGTACAGTCCTCCTTCAAGGTTGGCCAGTAATACCCCGCCCGAATGGCTTTTGAAGAGAGAGCTCACCCGCCGATGTGACTCCCACATATACCTTCATGGAGCTCTACCATGATACGCGTGCACTATTCACCACTCACATAGGACATGATAGAGTGAGCGTAGCCATGTCTAAACAAATTTCCATCAACTAGGGTATACCTACTTGCGTTTTTCTTGACGATCCTGACTTCCGCTGGCTCTAGTGGGAGCAAACCATCAGCCAAGTAGCGTCTATAGGGTGTCATCCAGGTTTCACCCTTGTCGACTAGGTAAACGTGTAATGAATCTCTCTTTAATAAGTCGTATGTGCTTATCCTAGGTGCCCTCAACATTTCATGAGTCAACGACCGGTGACCTCTTCTTTCGCCTTCCGAGACGCTTACCTGCTGTACCTCTTCTATGCAGCCTATTGTGGTTCTGGGTGTCTTTAGGGTTTCCTGAATGATTGTCCTCTGCCTGCCCCCCTTGCCTGAGCTGACGAGCTTTGCTAGTAAGTCAGCTCGGGCATTTTGTTCTCTGAGACCGTGTACTAACTTGAACACAACAAAAGCCTTTCTCAAGAGCCTGACATACTCCAAGTATGCGACCATCTGAGGGTCCTTGGCCTAATACTCACCCGTAATCTGCCCAGTTATCAATAGTCAGTCACTCTTCACTAACATACTTCTAGCACCCATTTCCTTGGCTAGCAACATTCCTGCCACCAATGCCTCATATTCAGCTTGGTTGTTACTAGCCTTGAAGGTGAACCGTAGGGCCTGCTCGATCAGTAACCCATTTGGCCCTTCCAAAATGACGCCAGCCCCACCGCCCTATTGGTTGGAAGACACGTCCACGGAGAGGACCCATACGAAAATATGTTTCTTCTTGATGTGCGGCCGCCGAGAAGAGTTCTACCACGAAGTCAGCATAAACCTGACCCTTGATAGGTCCTCTTGGTTCATACTGTACATCGAATTCGGACAACTCAATCGCCCAACGCACCATCCACCCTGGCACGTAAACCTTCTATAAGACCTTGCGAATAGGAAAGTTTGTCATCACACTCATAATGAAACTCTGGAAGTACTGGCGGAGCCTTTGTGCTGCAAACACTACTGCTAGAGCTGCCTTTTCGATGGCCTGATAGCGCACCTCGGGCCCTTGCAAGACTTTACTGATAAAGTATATAGGTCTCTGCACGTGGTCCTGCTCTTGGACGATGACCGAACTAATCGCCCGCTCCATAATGGCGAAGTATAGGCAGAGTGGAGTACCTGATAGCGGCTTGCACAACACTGGAGGACTGGCCAGATATTCTTTCAGCTTGAGGAACGATTCTTCACACTCGCTTGTCCACGCAAACCTGTTGTTCCTCTTCAAGCACTGGAAATAGGGATGCCTCCTATCCCCTCCTGCCAATACAAACTGGGACAAGGCGATCATTCATCCTGTCAATTGTTGCACCTCTTTCACCGAGATCGGGCTCCTCATAGCTATAATCGTTGTACACTTCTCGGGATTCGCCTCTATTCCCCGCTCAGTGAGTAGGAACCCTAAAAACTTCCCTGCCTCTACCCCAAACACACACTTTTCGGGGTTCAGCTTCAACCTATACATGGTTACTGTGGTGAATAGCACCTCTAGGTCGGCGATGTGTTGGTCCTTCACTTGGGAGGTGACGACCATATCGTCCACATACGCCTGCATGTTTCGCCCTATCATAGGGGCGAGTACCCTGTCCATAAGCCTCTGATAGGTCGTGCCAGCGTTCTTGAGCCCAAAGGGCATCACCTTAGAGCAATAATCGAAGAGCTCTGTCATAAATGTTGTTTTGCATTCATCTTTGGGATGCATCCGGATCTGGTTGTATCCGGAGAAGGCATCCAGAAAACTGAGAAGTCTGCAGCCTGATGCGTTGTCCACTAGGGCATCATGAGTCCTTTGGGCAGGCTTTGTTTAGATCTGTGAAGTCGACGCACATCCTCCACTTCTCGTTGGCTTTCTTGACCAACACTACGTTTGCTAGCCACTCAGGGTATTGCATCTCCCTTATGTGACCAACATTCAACAACTTCTGAGTCTCATGCCCGATGACCAGGCGCCTTTCATCGTTAAACTTCCTCATCCTCTGGCGTACAGGTCGGACCTGCGGATCCATGGTGAGACAATGACACAAGAAATCGGGGTCGATGTCGGGCATGTATGAGGCAGACCATGCAAAGGCATCCAAATGTCGTGCTATAACCTCGACGATCTGGTCCTATGTTTTCTGGCCCAGAGACGTGCCGAGCTTGAATTTCTTTCCCCTGATCTCCCTTTCCAGCACCTCCTCTACAGGCTCGGGTCGCCTCTCCCGAGCCATCTCATCTCGGGCAATCCCTTCCCCCCTTTGAAGTTGGTTGGTGACTGAGCACACGCCTCTCTTCGTCTTTAGGATATTCTCATAGCACTTTTTTGCCGCCTTCTAGTCGGACTTGATTGTAATCACTTCTCCCTCGAGGGAAGACAACTTCATCTTCATATGCCTCGTCGAGGCCACTGCTTCTATCCTATTTAGGGCAGGTCTGCCTAAAAGGATGTTGTAAGTTGAATGAGCTTTGATGATGGGGTATCTTATATTGACGGTTTGGGATGTGGCGCTGTCTGTGAAAATCGTCCTCAGCTCCACATGCTCTCTCACCTCCACCTGATCTCCAGCGAAACCGTATAGGCAACCGTCGTAAGGTCTCAATTGGTCAGGCGACAACTGCAACTTATTGAAAGTCGACCATAACATCACATTTGCCGAGCTCTCCTGGTCGACGAGGACTCGGTGCACTCTTCTCCCTACTGTCACCACAGAGATCACCACCGGGTCATTATCATGTGGGACCACATCCTGTAGATCAGCCTTCGTGAAGTAAAGATCGGGCTCAAGGGACTGGTCAGGCTCCCTTGCTTCCACTGCCATTACCTCTTTGGCGTACTTCTTTCGTTGGGAGGCAGTGCACCCTTCTCCCGAAAATACTCCAGATATCGTATTGACCTCCCCATGGACCGGTACGTCATGCCCCTGATCTCCTGCTAGGGCTACTGACGTCGGGGCTTCCTGATTTTCTTCTAGGTATTCCTTAAGAAAACCATCCCTCACCAACTCATCTAACTGGTGTCCGAGTGCTAAGCAGTTGTGCAGGTTGTGGCCGAAGGCTTGGTGGAATTCGCACCAAGTTTCCTTGCTTGGCCCCAATCTTCTGTCGGTCTTTGGAGGTGACTTCAGCTTGTCGGCCACGTTGGGGATAACGATAAGCTCCTTGAGGTCTATTCTGAAATTGTGTCTGGTGGGCGCGCCTTCCCTCGTTCGTGCCCTGGTCTGATGCTTTCTCGGCTCGTATGGCGCCTGCCTAGCCAGGGGTTTCTTCTCTCTCATAGCCTCATGCACCCTCATGGGCCGAGGTCTTGTCGGTCCAACACTTTCACGTTTTTCTGTCACCTCCTCCATTGCGCCGATATGGGCAACAAATCGGAGAATAATCTTGCTAAATGTCTTTGGACGACACCGTATCAGAGAATCACTGAAAGGTCCTGATAGCATTCCCCGCCTGAAGGCGTGCACCATCATGGCTTCGTCTTTGGTGTGCAAGTTTACCACCAATGCCCCGAACCGATTCAGGAAGTCTTTCAAGGGCTCTCCCTGGTATTGTTTCAGATCGAAGAGGTCGAAGGAGATGGGGGTGGGGCCCGATTAACAATGAACTATTCCCTGAACAATGTTGAGAACTAATCAAATGAAGTAATGTGTCTATTGGGGAGACTGATGAACCAGTCCAATGTTGTGCCTGAGAATGTTCTCATAAACAACTTGTAGTGCATAGCGTCAGATCCTCCTAAGGTCATCATTTGGGTGTGGAAGGCCGTGATGTGGGCCTCCGGGTCTTCGATACCTGTAAAGGTGATTTTTGGAGTCATGAAATTTGTGGGTATCACTGCATTCATGATCGCCTGGGAAAAATGCATGGGGCGAGCCCTAACTGGGAAGGTTGGGGTTTTCTCCCCTGTTGCATGCTCCCCTATACGTTGCAGTTCTCTGCCCAGTTCTTCATTGACCTTGCGCAACTCCTCGTTGTCTGTTCGTGACGTGTCCAGATCAACCTGGAATCGATTTTGACTGGCTGTCTGCTCGGCCTGAACCTCAGCCATAATCCTATCATGATCAACTTTGGACGCCGCCACTGTTTGTTGAAGAGTGCGAATGGTCTCCATGAGTTGTTGCCGCCTTCCTCAAGTGTAGATGTACCTTGTCTCGTATTTCTCATGTTGCTAGATGGCTCAAAACACGATTTTGGATGAGACCTAGTTTTATCGGACCCCACGGTGGGCGCCAAATGTTCTAGTCGATTGACCTGGTCGCCGGTTGACTTCAAAGGCAAGCGGTGACTCCTCCTTTTCTAGTGGATTTTGTACTTCCCTTAGACGTTGGAAGGTGGCTCCGTTGAAATAGAGGGGGCCTTACTTGTTGATTGAACTCCGATGATCAAGTCAGTTCAGGGCTTATAGAAACAATGAGTAAGTAAGCAAGTAGTTTCAGTCTTAGAAACGGTGTACCTTTACCAGGGATCTCAACTCCCTTTTATAGACTGCTTTTAGGTTACCTCATTGAAACAACCCCTCTTTCACCAGAGCCTTATCTCTAGTTAAATTCGGTTTGCTGGGAGGACATTTTGTTACATTGTTACACAATCTTAGCACAACAACCATCCATAATCTTCCTCTTTGGAGTGCAAAATCTTAACAGCATGGCTGCCAGGGTACCAACTCATGTACCAGCGTTATGGGGCCCATCTGTTCTGTAGGCGCCCTAGTCCTTTACGTATCATGCATGCAACTTTCCCCTAAAAACCCTAGCTTTCTTGGGTCTTGGTGTCTTCAGGGGATATTTGCTTGTGCTAGACTCGAATGTACTATACACACTATATGCATGCATTTTCTCGCTGACTAGGTTTTTCATATATACGGGTTTCAACACACGCATCTTTGGGCCCCACTTACGTGGTCCACTATCATGACCAGACCACCGAGCCGACCTACTCTACAGGTGCCGATATCCAATGCCGATGTCCGATGTCTGGTTCAGTACATTACTTAAATAAAATTTTGCAATGAATAAAATTCCTAAATTATTTGAAATAATAAACAAATATAAATTTTAGATTGTTAAATGTCATACTTAAATAAAAATATATAATAAATAAAATACTTAAATTATTTAAAATTTTAAACAAATATATATCCTAAATTATTTAATGTTCTACTTAAATAAAATATTTAAAATATATAAAACTTTTAAATTATTCAAAATCTTAATAAATACTAATTCTGAATTATTTAATATCTTACTTAAATGAAAATCGAAAATAAATAAAATTTCTGAAATATAAAAACTCCAAAATAAACGCAAAGCCACTTATATTATGTCATACTTAAAATAAATCACAAATAAATTCTAATTCTAATTATTTCCAAATCCTAAATAAATACAAAATCTTATATTATTTTATTTCTTACTTAAATAAAAAACTAAAATAAATAAAATCTATAAGTTTTTCAAAATCCCAAATAAATATAACTCCAAAATTTGTAATGTCATTTTTAAATAAAAATTGTAAATGAATAAAATTCCTAAATTATTCAAAATTCTAAATATATCAAGATGCTAAATTATTTAATGTTATCTTTAAATAAAAATATAAAATAAATAAAATTTTAACTTTTTCAAAATCTTAAATAAATATAAATCTTAATTATTTTATTTTCTTGAAATAATAATCTAAAATAAGTAAAATTTATAAAACTTTCAAATTATAAATAAATAGAAACCTAAATTATTGGATAAAAATCCAAAATAAATTAAATTTCAATATTATTTAAAATCATAAATAAATACATACCCTAAATTATTTTTTCATACGTACATAAAAATCTGAAATAATTAAAAGTTTTAAATTATTTTAAATCTTAAATAAATTTAAATTTAAATTATTTAATGTCCTACTTAAATAAAAAAATTCAATAAATAAAATTGATAAATTATTAAAATTTTTAAATAAATACAAATCCTAAATTATTTAATATTACTTAAGTATAAATATGAAATAATTAAAATTCGTAAATTAGTCAAAATTTTAAATAAATACAAATCATAAATTATTTTATGTCATAGTTAAATAAAAAAATCAAATAAACAAGTTTTCAAAGTTTTTAGAAATCTTAAATTATTTTATTTTCCATTTAAATAAAAATATAAAATAAATATTTTTTTTTTCAAAATCCTAAATTATTATAAATCCAAAAAAATTTAATGTCATTCTTAAATAAAGAATAAATTTTTTATTTTTTTCAAAATCATAAGTAAATACACATCTACAATTATTTAATTGTATTCTTAAATAAAAATATAAAATTAATAAATTTTTTAAGTTTTTAAAAATCCTAAATTATTGTATTTCCTACTTAAATAATAATCTAAAATAAATAAAATTTCTTAAAATTTCAAAATCCTAAATGAATACAAAACCTAAATTATTTAATGTTATACTTAAATAAAAATCCAAAATAAATTAAATTCCTAAACTTTTCTAAATAAAGCCTTAAATACTTAATGCTACGTAACGAAAAATATAAAATAAATAAAATTGTAAAATTATTCAAAATCTTAAATAAAAATAATTTAAAATATTTAATGTCCTACTTAAATAAATTTGAAATAAATAAATTAAGAAAATTTGAAACGGGATAAAAGAATTTTTGTATGTTAATGACTTCAAAGAAGACAATAAAATTGTTTTTGAAAGAAATATTAACAAACCAAATAATGAAAGAAATGTATATTAATTTTAGTATGTTTAGTTTTTTTATTTCTTAGTATGTCCAATGTTTATTTCTTATACGTAAATTTGGTCCTAAAGTTTTTTAAAATGATTCTAGTTTCTCGGAACACATGTAATTAATATGGATTGAGAATAAACATTGAGGTGAATTATTTTTTTATTACATTTACATTTACATTCATATCTATATTTAATTATATAAATTATATATTTTTTTTATATAAAATAGTGAAAGAAAACACGTCAAATAAATCAACAAAACTTGGAGCGGGATGAAAGAATTTATGTATGTTAAATGACTTCAAAGTATGAGATAAAATTGTTTTTGAAGCAGAGGTTAACATACCAGATCATGAAATTCGAGTTATTTGCCTTTTAGGATAAATCCTTTTTCTAAAGTTTATTGTTTGTTATTTTCCTCAAAAATTTGTGTCAATTTGTTGATTATTAAACAATTTATTTATTTACGTGTATTATTTATGTTTATGCATTGTTTATATTAATTTTAGTAAGTTTAGTTTTATTTATTTATTCATATATGCTAATGTTTAGTTTTTATATATTAATATTTCCTTTCTAATTTTTTATTTATTTTCTTATTTACATTTACATTTATATATATATATATATATTTAATTATATAAATTATATTTTTATGCAAAATAGTGAAAGAAAACACGCCAAATAAATCAACAAAACTTGGAACGTGATGAAAAAATTTATGTATGTTAAATGACTTAAAAGAAGACGATAAGATTCTTTTTTGAAGCAAAGATTACATACCAAATAATGAAATATAAGTTATTCACCTTTTAGGATGAATGTTTTTTTTACATAATTGTTTATTGTTGTTTGCTTTATGTCAGATATTTGAACAATTACGTGTATTATTTATGTTTATGTATTTTTTTAATTAATTTTAGTATGTTTAGTTTTTTTTATTTATTTATTCGCATATGCTGATGTTTATTTCTTATATATTAATACTTGTTTTGTAATTTTTTATTTAGTTTCTTATTTACATTTAAATTTATTTATATATGTATATATATTTAGTTATATAAATTATATTTTTATACAAAATAGTGAAAAAAATGCGCCAAATAAATCAACAAAACTTGAAACGGGATGGAAGAATTTTTTAATGTTAAATGACTCTTAGGGTAACTTTTGACAAATGGCAGCACCTGAAAAAAAAGTTCAAAATAAATCAAAATTCATACAATGCAAAATTGACAACAAATAGGAATCTCAATGCATTTTGGGTGTAACAAGTGGCACTCTCTACTGTTTACACACGTCCCATCTATCATTTTGAATTCCTTCACTGCGTTTCCTGTTTTTTATTATTTGTTACCTTTCTCTCTCTTTCTTTTCTTCTAACGCACCTTTTGTTTTGCTTTATCTCTCTTTGCCCTCTTTCTCTCATTTTGTTCTTTCTCATTTCATTTTGCCTTTCTATTTTCTATCACAGCCCACTCACAAGGAAACTTTTAGCCATGTGGACCACTTAAAAAATGCCATGTAACGCTTTTTAAAGGTCTCATTTATCTTTCTCACTCCGCTTTACCCTCTCTCTCAAACCCTCATACCTTTCTCTCTCAAACCCTAATTCCCTCTAAAACGCTCACACTTTTCTCCTCTCTATACTGCAAAACAAAACCCTACTTTTAATGTTTTTCACAATTTTGGTAACTGTGGATATGGCGTAATGGAAAGCTCTTTTTTTCCAATAAAAGATTTGTAGAAATGACGCTTGCTTTTGAAATTTGAAACGGCAATGGTTGTCACTATATATACGATGTTGTATTGAGCATTTTTTTATTTGATTTCAGTTTTCTTCTTTTCATTCTCCATGGACAAGGTAATCTTTTTATACTGTTTAGTTTGGGTTTGGAATTTCTGATGTTTTTATGTTATCACTTTGTATTCCAGTTTTATCATTTCGTTGTTCATCAATTTTTTTGATCCATTTGTTCATATAATTTTTGTTCTGTTTTTGGCCACGGTTTCTTAACGCTGTTTATGCTCTTTTGCTTTCTGATATTCTAATGATCATCAATTTTGTTGAGCCATTTGTTCATATAATTTTTGTTCTGATTTTGGCCATGGTTTCTTAAAGTTGTTGTTGCTCTTTTGCTTTCTGATATTCTAATGTTCATCATTTTTTGAGCCATTTGTTCATATAATCTTTGTTTTGTTTCTAGACATGGTTTCTTAAAGTTGTTTTTTCACTTTTTTCTTTTTATCTTCTAATGCTCACCAAATTTTTTTAGCCATTTGTTCATATAATTTTTGTTTTATTCTTGGCTATAATTTCTTAATGCTGTTTTTGCTCTTTTACATTTTTATCAATTCGTGTTCCAGTTTTGTAAGGCATATGTTCATGAAATTTCTATTTATTTCTTTCTTGGGTTTGTTAATGACTTCAAGAAAACCATATTTCCATTTTCAATGGAAATGGTCATACAAGATAACGAGGTCATCTATTCTATCATTTTTTTTCTTATTATTTTCAATCAAATTTTAACGTAACTTCTTCTAATCATGCTTTATTTTTTCTAATTCTTTTTTAGGGTCATACAATTCATGTTTCTATTAGGAGAACACTAATTTATAAATTTCAAAATGATATTGTTGAGGATAAGGTTTATTCGTTCCAATTTTTTAGTGTTTCCACTAATTTAGGATCGTGTAGAACAACCCGTCACCATTACAAAATAAATTTCCAATTTGGAACTAAGGTAACCTTTTAAGGTAATGATATGGTCTCAATTGGAACACCTCAGTACACTCCAATGTTTGTCTTAAGAACCCCTAGTTTTGATAGAGATTACTTAGTCGATAAGTTTAGTTATTATGATTTGAGTTCACTTTATTTGTTTCCATTAATCATTCTTTTGTTATAGATGTTATTGGAATATTGACCGGTGTAGGCACTAAAACAGAGCCTAATAGAAAAAGTTCATCAACTAAGTTAAATGTCATATCCATTGAAGTTGATGAGTAAGCTAATATTTGGTAGTACAACCAATACAAAATGTGTGTTTTTACAATTTTAACTTTAATTTACAACAACTTCCAAATAGAGTGTACATTATTTGGGAACTATGTTGATGACCTGAATTCATTAGAGACTTGCAGAATGTAGTTATCAGTGTTCAATTTGCTAAAGTAAAGATTTTGCAGGGTATGTGAAGTGATGAAACTTTAACTTTTGTTCTTTATTATTGTATTTAGATGAGTTTTATTATAACGTAATGTGTTTTATTTCACTGTAGACAAGGTTTGTCTCCAAAACTGTATAGACTGTATGAAAATAATATACAACTTACAGTCTAAAGAGGAAACCGAACTTAAGAAAATGTTAGTTTAATACATACTTTTTCATTCTATACTTCAAAGTTATGACAAAGTCTAACCACAAATTTAACATATGTAGGATGATTGAGACTACAAATTCTCTTACACAGGGTCTAAGTCAGTTGTATGATTATGGAAAACAGAATTTGGAGGATGAATTCATCTTCTTGATTCCAAAAAAATACTATTCAATGACTAAAGGATTGAAAGGAGGTATTATTATTATTATTATTTTTTTTAACAATGTATTCAAATGGATTATGTATACTTTAATTTCATAAGTTATTTATTTTGTTTTAGGAGAGCACTTTCATTGTCTTAGCTACTATAAAACATATTGTAACTGTTTTTTCCCTTAAGTCTTATATTAATAACATTTATTATATTATATTTGTTAACCTTTTTGGTTTTTTTATATTTTAGGTATAAGCGGAAGGTGAAAGTTATTGATGATACCGATTCCACCACTTTTGTTGTTTTTGACAAGGATGCAACTACACTAATCAATAAATCTTGCGCTGAATTATTTGAATCTCATGACAAGGTAAATTTTTCCAACCTTGCATATGTCTATTAATGCATATAAGAAAATGTTAGTATATAAATTTATATATACCTCTGCACTATCAAAGATGTTGAACTTGATGATTCCTCTACACCACTTGCTGAAGTATTCTTTATTTAAATCATTAATTTACAAAATTTATTCTTAATATTAAAAATTTCGTCTATAAATTTGTGTACTTAATATTGCAGGATTTGTTTAATAAATTTTCAAATGTGGTTGCTGAATTGAAATCTCAAACTGTTGACTTAGGGAGTGATATTCTCTTAAGTACTAAAGTGGTAACTCCCGTGCTTAAAACTGATTTTGTTTCCCTTTCTCACACACCGGATGATGATATCCCATTGAGGATCTTAAAGAAAAATATAAAGATTGTAAGGGAGTACTATAATTTCATATTGAAGTCTTAATGGTTTGTAATTTTAATGATCAATTTTCATGTATTCCTGTTACTTCTTGGACAGTTTTTGTTTCTATTTAGTACTTTGTAGAGATTGTTTAATTTATATTAAGAACATATTATGATGTATTAGTACAAGTACTTTTCAAAGTTTGTTTATGCAATATTGTTGGTTCTGAACATAATGTTTCAGGTACATAATTACCTTATACTTAATCTTGCGTCATAATAATTTTTTCAAGTTAAATATTTTTGCCTTTTTTTTAAACACTTTAAGGTCAATATTTTGTATATCTGATATAATGACTAATTTTTCTGAATATGTTAGGTAAGATTGTTTGTTTCATGAAAGACCATAATGTTACAGGTATTAAATTACCTTATAATTATTTGTCACTTTACATATATTAAAGTTGTATAACTGATCATTTGTCTCATTTTTTGAAGGTCATTTAAATAATATTTTTGTTTCTTAAGACCAATTGTTACAGGTTTGTAAAACTATTTCTTAACATGTACAAGTTTGTTATTCATTTTCAATTTCCAATATATGTTGGTGTAATCATGTCATTTTTTTATCCAACTTTACTTAATTCTTTTGTGTTATGCTCATCACTTTTATGTGCATGTCAAATGTTTTTCTTTTTTACTTATAGTGATTTATTTTCTTATTTTTCTTACACTTTTACTTTTTAAGTTAATTACGGTTGACTTATTTAAATGATTGACAATTTGAATATAATATTGTTACGACAAAAATATCCCCACTACAACATCAACTTCTTCATATCTCATGTCTAATTATTATTTTTTCAAGCTCATCATTTTTATTTACATGTTAAATGTTCGTGCCGGTTGACTCTGATGACTGGTTTGGGCTCCGCCTATCTCCTTTGGGATCTACACTTCTCTTGGTTGTTGAATGCTATACCTGTAGAGACAAAAGGGTGTCCTTACAACCCATTACACTCCGACGCTCAAGTCAGTAAGGGCTTATCGAAGAATAAGAAACATCTAGTTTCAGTATTCAAAAAGTGTATTCAGAATTGTGTACCTTCACCTGGGACCTTAGACCCCTTTTATAGAGTATTGCTAGGTTACCACTGTAACCACCTTTTCTCCTGAGAATCCTATCTCTAGTCATAATATATTCAATAAAAAGAATTCTGTTATAGTGTGCATAATCTTAACAGCACAACTGTGTAGAATACTATATCCTTAGAGTGCAACAAACCCTAACAGAATAACCACCTAGGCATCAACCAAGGCAACCACTCTTAAGATCCAAGCCGTTTTCAAGTATATTTGATTTTAGGGTGTAAACTGCAAGTAATCACAGGTGCACGTTCCTATCTTTAAGACTATATCATGCAATAAACAATTAATTGCAACCCTCCGCACCAAGCATGTGTAACGTTCCATAAATCCTAACGCACTTGGGCTTGGGCTTACACATAAGGCTTATCCTATGCTGGATCTGAACGCGCTAAATGCACCCCTAGATCCCTTAACACCTTTCGATGGCCAGCCAAGCCTTATACATGAGGAATTGTATCGGATGCATGAATACGAGTTATTATGCAAGTGCCTGATTCCAAGCACGTGGCCACCATTCTGGCCCACCATACTTACCATAGATCTTGTCACGCTAAGCACACCCTTGGAGCCCAACCATATGACACACAAGTGGATCCCATTTGCCGAGCTGACCTGCTTGAAGTAAATACCGAGGTCTGACCGGCGAGCTCTGAGCGCTAGGAGTTTTGGTCCAGTACATTAAATGTTCTTCTTTATTAGTTATACTGATTTGTTTTCTTATTTTTCTTGCACTTTTAATTTCTAAGTTAATTATGATTGACTTATTTAAATGGTTGATAATTTGAATATCATATTATTACGCCAAAAATATGCCAACTACAACATCAGGTACTTCACATCTCATGTTTAATTATTATTTTTTCATGAATTATGTTTTTATATGTTATATATTATAACTAATTATTATTTTTCATGAATTTTGTTTTTATACATTATATCTCATAATTTGATAGGATGCAGTATAAATTTATTTTTATCAATTTAGTTGTATTGTTTTTATTTTTTTATTTTTTTATTTACATTATTTTTTACAACTTTTTTGCTTATACATGCATTACATACCTAATTGTTGAGTATATATCAATATTATGCTCAACAAAAGAAGACGGAAGCTACATTATTTAATAGATTTATGTATTCCAATTTCTTATGCACATGCAAGTTATATTTATGTTTTGTAATATTGTTTTTCTGGGGACGAAGTCATTATCATTTATTGTTTTTTTTTATGTTATGTTTCTCATTATTAATTTTTATAAAAAATTCTCAAATTCATTATTTGAATAAATGGGTTAAATGGAACAAATACATATAAAACATTGTATTGACAAACATTATGTTTATTGATACATGCGGGCATTAAATACCTGTCAGAGCAATTAAGTCACTACTTTAATATTTTGTACTTTTTGGCATACACTGTGGTCGTTCTCTATTCTTTATACACTGTTTTCAACATATTCATTTATTCTTCCTATGCAGATTTCTTAGATATTTAGTGTAGCAAATAATCATTTCATCCCAACATTAAACAATTTTAATAACTTAAATTTCGAATTCTGAAAAATAATTTTTACATAATTAAAATTTATTTAAATTTAAATTTTAACCTTTTGACTTTAATTCCTTATTATATATTATTATATATAATAAATTATATTACATAAAGTAGTTAAAACAATATTCTTCTTTGTTCCTCTCTAAATCTTTCTTTCTTACTTGCTTCTTGCTGCTCTCTCTATTATTCACTTTCATGGTAGCCAGATTGTTGATTGAAACTAAATTAATTATATGGGATGGAGCTCCAATGATCAATAGGTTCTATTTTAAAGCTCTGGATAGAACTCAAGGGATGTAGGCTGAAAGTCAAGAAAACACTCATAAACTTTTTGGTAGTGGGAGGAGATTTTAGGCAGATGTTTCGTGTTGTAAAAAATGGATGAAGATATGGCATTATGAAGGAAACATTAAACTACTATGAGTTATGCAAACATTACAAAGTCTTAAAACTTACACAGCATATGAGATTAAGCAATTAGAAATCAATGCAAACTGCAATAGAAATAAAAGAGTTTGTTGATTAGATCCTTTATATTGGGGGGTTTTTGACTATGATGGGGTTTTTTTTTTTTGCTTTTTACCAAAATGGGGTCTGTTTAAAAAAAATTACAAATTTAGGCAAGTCATGCCAATTCAGCACGACTTCATATACACAAATCGTTCCAATTTGACATGACTCTGCCATGTCATACTAAAGTCGTGCCAACTTGGCACGACTTCTGCCCTATCATACCGAAGTCATGCCAACTTGGCACGACTTCTGTCATGTCATACTGAAGTCGTGCTAACTTGGCACGAGTTCTGCCAAGTCATAATTTTTTTTTAAAAATTTTATTGTTTATATATTGGGTAGTAAGTTATGTAATGTTAAAAATTAATTTGATACATAATTTTCTAGGAGATGTTAGTTTTAAGGAACAAAAAATTGGATAATCGTGTAAGGATCATGTTTGAATTAAATGAATAAATACATAGATAAAGAAAATGAATATTCTAAGAGTGTTATGAATGAATAAATACATAGATAAAGAAAATGAGGAAATTAATAATCAAACTTGAATTGAATTTTATTATTAAGCTTGTATGTGCGGACAATTGCTTCTATTGTGACCTTCCGTTCTACAATATGAACATTTTTTGGCTTATTTGGAATTGAATAATCCATTTCGTTACGAATGCGTTGAGTGCTAGGTCTTTCTGATTGATGTCGACGCATGATGGGGTCAGGTAAGAAATTGGTCCCGTGTAAGTAGACCAATAATCCTGATTTCGAACTGGATTAAATTGGACCTCATAAGCCTTTAAAATATTGTGTAGACTGTATACTGGGGCCACAAAATGTCGTTATCTGTAAATGACAAAATGAGCAAACGACAATTACATGTGAACAAGGCAGATGTAAAGCTTGAAATTCCCCACAATCACACCACCATTCATTTAATTTAACTGTGTATGTCATTGGGTAGCGTCGTTGTTCAATAGTCAGCATATCTTCTACGTCAATGACTGAATTTTCTCGGTCATATCTTTGCACATGACACATAGCAGATTGTGCTTCATTCTTTCATAGCAAATTAATTTTTAACATTACATAACTTACTACCCAATATAAACAATAAAATTTAAAAAAAATAAAAAATTATGACGTGGTAGAAGTCGTGTCAAGTTGGCACGACTTCAGTATGACATGGCAGAGTCGTGTCTAATTGGGACGATTTGTGCATATGAAGTCGTGCCGAATTGACATGACTTGCCTAAATTTGTAATTTTTTTTAAACGGACCCCATTTTGGTAAAAAGCAAAAAAAAAAAACCCCATGGTGGTCAAAACCCTTTATATTGGAGATGGAGATATGAACTTAAATGAGTTGCGACAAACAACTATTGAAATACCAGAAGACATTTTAATTCAACATGTTGAACAACCTTTATTGCATTTGGTTGAATTTGTTTATTCAGGCTACACGCAAAATGTTACCTCTGATGATTTTTTTGATAAAGGTGCAATATTGTGTCCTACTATAGAATGTGTGGACCAAGTGAATGAGTTCATTTTATCCTTAATCCACGAAGAAAAAGTTAGTTATTTAAGTTCAGATACAAATTTCTAATCTGATGAACAAGAAAATGCTCAACCTGAGTGGTTTACAATAGAAGTTTTGAATGATATCAAATGCTCGAGAATTCCTAATCATTGTGTGAAATTAAAAGCTGGAGTTCCAATAATGTTTCTAAGGAATATTGATCAAGCTAATTGACTTTGCAATTGAACAAGATGACAAGTAATTTACTTGGGGAAGAATGTTATCGGTGCCAAAGTTATTACTGGGAAAAATAGCGGTGATAAAATATTTATTCCTAGAATCGGGCCTGCCTTTTAAGTTTCAGAGAAGACAATTCCAACATCTTTGTGCTTTGCTATGAAAATAAATAAAAGTCATTGCCAAACGCTTAATAAGTATGGCTTATATGTACTATGGTTATTATTGTTATAAAAAAATAAATATACTTCATAGTTCGTTTCATTTGATTGTCTTCTAAGTGTTTTAAATTATTAATTATTGTTAAATTTTATCTATATTTTTTTAATACACTACACAAAATCATTGAATTTGAGTGGGCCAAAAACATATAAAAACAGGAGAATATCGACGTAAAATAAATATTTTTGTAAACTTAACGTCGCATAAACAATGGATGCTAAAGTCATCAACACAAACACACTTACGTCGCAATTGAAAACCCACGCTATTTTGCGTAGGTTTAACCCATGCAACTATTGTAGGTTAAGCCCACACAAAACCGACAATATAATATAAAATATAATGTGTAATAAATTTAACTTTCGTTGACCAGTACCACAATTATAATTATTGGAGGCTAAAGCTACACATAACCCACAATATAATATAAAATATATAATAAATCTAGCTTTTGTCGAACATCACCACAACAGACATTTTCTTTCAAAATTATAGCTATAAGCTGACGCTTATGTAAATGGATCTCAATTCCAAACTAAAATTGAATTTTCAATTCTCTAGAAATATAACATTTCTATCTCCAAATATAAATTTCTTAGCAAATTCAAATTAAACTTTAATTAAAGTTTGTAAATTTCTAAAGTAAAATTAAATTTGAACAGAAATTAATTAAATAAGAAATCAAATTTAAAAGACTAACACCATCTACCATGGAGGATGGATCGGAGGAAGTTTAAAAACAAAACGAAACAAGTGAAATCGTGAACCCTAAAAAAAAGCCCCAAATTGTGTCTCAGCCTCTCACACCTCCGCTGCTGCAGGTGTATTCTTCATGCGCGCCTGTTGTTCTCCTCGCCGTCAGCGGCGTCGCTTATGTTCAAGATCTTGTTGTTGAAGATATCGTCACTGCAGTTGTCTTCGCACTTGCCGTCGTTCACCCCTGTTGTCATGTTCGTCGTCACCAAATCTCGCTTTTAATTCCAAATCTCGTGCGACAAAGCTTCAAATGGCCAACGGAGCTTGGATCACCACCATCTACCACCACTCACCTTCAACGACACCACTAAGCAACCACATGCATCTTGACGGATCTTCGCCACAGCTTCACCGGGGACGATTTTGAGGGGCTGGTTTTGGGAATTTCTCAGATTAGGGTGTTAAGCCCACGTAGCAAATATATATTTTTTTTTCCTTTTCGTCGACTGCGAGTTCATTGAACGGACGTTAATTTTTTGAAATCTATTTTTGTGGGTTTGACCGACAATCATAGCTTCCATTTTTTGGTCAACGCAAAATTTTGGAAGCTAATTTGTATTTTTCTTGTAGTGATATACCAAATCTATCTATAATACAAATAGAGGGGACTCCTAGGGTAACTTTCTCCATGTGTCAGCACCACAAAATTTTGCACAAAAACTTCAAAATGATTTAATACCAAAAGTAGTAAAACCTCCACCAATCCACACACCACACCTAGACCAACTAAAACGTGCCACCTAGCGCTTTTTAAAACTCACATTTTTCTCTCATTTTCTGCTTTCCTCCTTCTCTCTGAAACCTGATCACTCTCTTTTCTCTCAAACCCTAATCTATCTATATATATAATACAAATAGAGGGGACTCTCAGGGTAACTTTCTCCGCATGTCAGCACCACAAAATTTCGCACAAAAAATTATAAATGATTTAATACGAAAAAGTAAGGATACAATGTTTTCAAAATCATGCATACATGTAAGATTATACATTTTAAGTCCTTGCTTGTTGTCTTTAGGACAATGTGTTTCTCACTTTCTATGTGGTTAACATGCATAATAAGGTAGCTACACTAATACATGATTTTTAAATTTTCATTCTTCATTACTACCTCATATGCAATTTGTGTCTGACAAATACAATATCGTTTATTTTTACAGCTATAAAATGAATTGACATAGTCTCATCAAAATAAAACATCATTCAAAGAGCTCACTTTGTTATGAAGAGTATTCAAATAAAAGGTATATTTAGTTAATAAATTTTATTATTTGCGTATTTAATAAATCTTATTTAATTATTTTTCTAACACTATAGGTCTTCATGAAAATCTGAAATTCAAAGGAGAAAAACTAGCATCATCTTGAATTGATAAATAATTTGGGTCATAATATTTTTATTTTTATCTATTTGATGTGTTCTTATATTATTTACTAATAATTGAAGTAATTTTGATTTATAATTATATTTAGCTCTACCATCATTCTTAATTGATTAAATTTTCAAATATGTTAGAAAACAAATTTAATTTAATATATATAACTTATTTATTATTATAATATTATTATTAAAATATAAAATATTTAACATATTCTCGTGGCTTTTGCACGGGTAAAGATATATATATATATATATATATATATATATATATATTCACTTATATATTCTTTAAAGATAGTATATAATTGATTATATTTATATATAATAATAAATAAATTAATATATTTTAAAATTAATTTAATATTTAAATTATAAATAAAATAATTATATTGAAAAAATATTATAAAATTTAAATTTATCAATTAAATCATGAAAGTTGTTACGGGAAAAAACGAGAATGAACGCAATATCAGTGTAAATTTGTGTATACAAAAGAAGAACGAAAAATTTACTTCACTAGTTCGTTTGTTCGCATACCGTTTGTTCACATACCGTTTGTTCACGTACCGTTTGTTCACATACCGTTTGTTCACATACCGTTTGTTCACGTACCGTTTGTTCACGTACCGTTTGTTCACATACCGTTTGTTCACATACCGTTTGTTCACGTACCGTTTGTTCACATACCGTTTGTTCACGTACCCGTCTTCAAATGACTTGATCCAAACAATCAACCTACCCGTTCATCGATCATGGAGCAGATCAGTAGAAACAAACAACGTCTTAAGGTGGAATTGTGATTATTTTTAAGTTTGGAAGCTTACTTACATGTCCTAATTTGTTTGAAGATATAACTCTCGACTAATTGTATGAACTATTTCCACTCTTTTATACATGTAAGTAGTTTAATAGGGTTTTTAAAATAGTAAATTGAACTCAAATCTATGTTAAGAAAAATAATTTCTAACAAATTTGTTAAAAAGAGAATCTTGTACTGGAATAAAAGAAGTTTTGTATGTGTTATTTGATAGGAAATTCAACACAATAACAATAATATCTCAACAAAAGTAATAAGTAGCAAATAATAATTTTTCCAATTTGTAAGAATTTTTGAGGAGCAATAACAAATAATGACATCAACATAAAACACACTTCAAGAAGACACAAATTTTTTAATGTGGAAAACCTTCTCAATATGAGAAATAAAAAACACGGACACAAGCGAGTCAATCAAGCTCCACTATGATGAAAGTTATGGTTACAAGAGAGTCTCAAATCACAACACAAATTGTGCTTAATAACCAACCAAATAACAATATAACAGAGATGAAACAGAGAACAAGAAACCTGAAAAATTCACAAAACTGGAGCTACCATACGCGGCCTATATATCATTGTTGCAGTGACCTTTGAACAATCTAAACGGTCCAATTTAAGAACCACGAAATATGAACCAGCTGACAAAATTTTAGCTCGATCCAATGGTGGACGAAACAGAAACAACAATCCGAAAAGTTTCGTCCTCAATAGAAACGCTGAGAACGCTGCTGCAGTGTGAGATGAATTTCTCTCTGCTCAAACAACTTCCGCAAGATTCGAACGGTCAGATTGAAGTTACACAAAGTATGAATGTGCTGAAAAAAAAATCATCCTGATCCAACGGTGAGCAAAGCGTCGGTGGCGACCAGAAGTTGCTGAGTGAAACTTTTTCTCTCTTTTCTCTATCTGTCTATTCTGCTCACTGCTGTCTCTCTGTTCGAAAAAACCCTAAAGGTTAATATTGGAATGGGCCTCCACATAGGAAGTGAACCCAACAAATCTCCCCCTCACAACTATGTGGGGATGATCGACAAACCGACAATCTCACAACAAGTTTCAAACTTGCTTTTCAGTAGCATCTTAGTCATCATATCAACACAATTATCATTTGTATGATCTTTTGCCAACTCCAATAATCTAGCTTCCAAAGCATCACGTATCCAATGATACCTCACATCAATATGCTTGGACCTAGAATGGAAAGTTGAATTCTTACCAAGATGAATGTCACTCTGACTATCACAAAATAACAAGTACTTGTCTTGAACAAAACTAAGCTCTTGCATGAATTTCTTCACCCAAAGCAACTCCTTGCATGATTCTGTAATGGCAATGAACTCTGCCTCAGTAGTGGACAACACAACACACTTCTGCAATCTAGATTGCCATGCCATAGCTCCCGCTGCAAATTTAATCACATAGCCTGAGGTAGACCTTCTAGAATCTATGTCTCCAGCCATATCAAAACCAGTATAGCCCACAAGGGTAGGCTTATCACCTCCAAAACAAAGCTTCAAACAAGTAGTACCACGAAGATACCTTAAAATCCATTTAACAGGATTCCAATTTGCTCTAATTGGATTAGACAAAAATCTACTAACAGTACCAACAACATGTGCAATATCAGGTCTTATACACACCATTACATACATCAAACTACCCACAACAGATGCATAAGGAACCTGTTGCATATATGATTTTTCAGTTTCATTAGAAGGACTTTATTTTGCACTATATTTAAAATGAGTAGTGTTCTTGCCGGTTGAGTCGATTGCCTTCATAGCTCTTAATTCTCTCTGCCTTGGTTCGTGCTTTCCTTCGATCAAAGCACTTTGTACCTGCAAAGACAAAGGGGTGCCCTAGAGGCCGTTTGCACTCCGACGCTCAAGTCAATACTGGGGCAAAGAAACAGTAAAGTGTGTAATAGTTCTAGTCTTAAGAACTGCGTACCTATGAGGTTTCTTAATACCCTATATATAGTCTAGGGTTTCCGCTGTTTCCGTTACCCGCATTTAGGGTTTCTGAGGGCATGCCTTAGCGACGCTATTACCCAATCTTAGGGCAATCTAGCGCGTAAGGCTCCCTTACTGATGTGCAACCTCTAACGAAATGGCCACCTGGGTACCAACTTGTGCTCCTAATCTCTAGGGCCATCTGTTTTGGGTGTGCCCTAGCTGTTCACGTGCCATGCATGCAGCCTACCCTTGGGAGACGTAACCCTAACGGGCCTTCGCACCTCCAGTGGTTCTTTACTTGTGCTGCGCCTGAATGTGCTATTCACACCACACGCATGGACCCTTCGTGATCTAGGCTTCCCCCTACTGATAACTGGTGTGCTGTATGGGACCCACCTCTCGTGGCCCAGTTCTACTGTTTGAATCATCGATGCCCGATGTCACATCGCCCTCATTCTGTTACCGAGGACACATCGGCAAACCCTGGTGATCGACGTCTGACCACTCATCGACACCCTAGCGCGTGCCGTTTGTGAGACACTGGTGCATGCCGCTTGTGGGACCCAAAACTTACATGGCCCACCGTCACTAGCAGTCAACGATGTCCGAGGACTGGTCGATACACAAGCCCCCTAGTCTCGAGCTGTTAACTTATTTAGCTAAGAGACTAAGTCATCGCCCTCGGCGACCTACGTGGCACTGTGTGAAGGGATGTGAACAGTGCACTGAAAGGACGTGAACACGTGGCTAGATCAACGACTAGGACTTATTGTCGCTTGTGCTCCCTCGTTTACGTTAACTTTTTCAAAAACGCGCGCTTCACTACACTTCGAACGCTCTTTTCGACATTTTGTCTTCTCTTCGAACGCTCTCGCTTCTCCTTCTTCGAAACTCAGAACTTCCAACCTACTTCGATCAAAAGGTATGATCTTTATGCATTGATTACTCTTATCTTGCGATTCTGTTGTTCATAACATGTGATAAACTGTTATGGGACTGTTTAAAGTTTCTGCATTTAAGTTTTCAATGTTTTTCCTTTGAATATCTGCTTTTTCTGGGTTTCTCGAGTCGTGCCATCGCCTTCTTCTAAACCCTCATTTTCTTCCTTCCTTTATCTCCTTTTAGCTTTCTCCTTGAGTTGGTTAGAATAAAAACCACCTCCAACCCTCCTCCCAACGCTCCTCCCAACATTGACTACAGAGCCCTATACCCATGGGCTTCTAACGAACTCCTTTCCGAGACTTCCACGCTCACTTCCAGTGGAGACATGATAAAGCACAGGAAGGACGAGGCTACCTGTATGAGCCGCGTCTTTGCGAAAGAATGTGATGTATATGTATCCGTTCGGCCATGCGCGAAGGGTGAACCTGTGTCCACTGATGATCGCGCCAACGACGGGGAACCTTCTTCTTCCTCTACGCCACTGTCTTCAAGCAGATAAAACTCAGTTTGCCGCTCTCGGGTTTTAAGCAGGCACTCCTGACGGAAATCAACGTGGCCCCTGCCCAGCTGCACCCCAACAGCTGGGCCTTTGTAAGGAAGGGCCTTCGCGATCTTGTGCAACCATTTTGGGCACCCTCCTTCCGTGGACGTCTTCCTCCACTTCTTCGAGGCCAAGAGTCCAGGGAAGAAGCTATGGGTAATCTTCAATGGGGTGGCGGGGAGAGTCCTCCTGACCCTATTTCAGCAATCTTATAAGGGCTTCAAAAGGAAGTTCTTTAAGGTGTGCTGCACCGACCATGACCCGACCCTGCTGGATGGATTTCCCCTTTACTAGGTGGGGAAGCTGAAATTCAGGAAGCCCAGGAGTCTCGAGGAGCTGACTCCCCTTAATCGTGAATTGTGTCAAGTCCTCGCAAGCTTGAGAGCAGTGTTTAACATTGCCCAGCTGATCAAGCACGAGTATTGATGGCATTCTCAAGGAGCTCTTCTTGGATGTTCGGTAATATGGTGCGGAAGCTCAATGTAGGAGATGGGCAAGGTCCTCCTAGGAGTTGTGGTGACCTTGAAGGTGCATGAAAAGTGTGGAAAGAGGGGAGGTTCGACCAACCCCTTGGTAGATGGTGAAAGGAAGATTAAAACCTAGAAGCTACGCAATGGGCAATGTATGGCACAAAAATGGCAGCATAACATTACTCAATTCAATCTTCCAAATACAAGTGATGGGCTTCTCCTTTTATAGGCTAAGGAGGCCGTAAATGTTAAGCTAATAGAAGATGAAATGCTAGCCAAATGAAATGGAAATGTGAGGCACATGGCCACATGGAGCACAT
>Ga0123342_1002489_pt1 | contig 30607 bp, 15 predicted proteins | sample Turbeawhitnodule_FD_89960 | JGI IMG/M metagenome (GOLD analysis project Ga0123342, IMG submission 89960) | Root nodule microbial communities of legume samples collected from Mexico - Turtle bean Mexico white nodule | ecosystem: Host-associated > Plants > Roots > Nodule | place: Mexico: Nepantla... | reverse complement strand
CTCTAAGCTTCACAAGAACATTGTTTGTGTTTGCTTTAGTAAACTAGAAGAGTCTATAAACCTTTTATCCATTGAAATACATTAAATCTCAATCTAGTGACTCAAATCCTATGATCTAGATCACATTTATTTGTAAACCCATTTTAACAAGAGTGATTGTGTTCCAAACAATACTAGTGTTGTGTTAGTTATGTGTTTAACAAAAGTGTTCAAACAATACATGGTTTACCTAGTTAGGAGTCGCTAAGTTTCAAATAACACTCAATTGTAACTTTGTAGAGTTAGTCTGCTTAATGAACTTGATTAGTTGATAAAAACTAAACATAGTCTACTTTTACAAATGATAGTATAAAAATCTCCAACGCAAATCCTTCTTAGATCTCTTTAATAAAAAGAATGAGAGTTTTTAACATGTCATTTTCTACACGTAAAAACTTGCATATGTTATTATTCCATTAGATGCAATTTTGCAAAAAAATTACGATTGTTTTTCGAAGGATGAAATGAAACCATATTCTTGTTGTTGAAATTTGAATAATTTTTTTTTATGTTTTAGAAATTATTTTTTATCAATGTTATTAGTGTTATTTATATGATACTTTTTGTACGTAGTAATTTTGTATTTGTTGGTAACTAAACTACTCTATAAAAAAAGTTTAAAATTTAATAAAATTAAATTCCCCTATCTAAACAAAATATTTCAAGAATTAAATAATTTACAATAAATAAATTCAAATTTAGTATATTTAATTTTATAAAAATACAAAATTCCCGTAAAATAACATAAGTTAATTATTTTTCTCCCTTTTGGTGTTTTAGATTTCACAAACTTTTTTGTAAGACTTTACACACAAACCAAACATACACACACATTTATGAAGAAAGGATATTGTAATTGGAGATTTTGAGATGGAGTTGTGAAGTTTGGTTTCAATATCGGTAATAAAAGAAAGCATTTAATTTTGAAATGCACAGATGTTGAAGCGATTTTTGGTGGCGTAAAAAGCAGCTTGCATACATACGCATTGCACATAAAGTTAAATCTAGGAGAGAGCATAATATTAGGAAAGGGGAAAAAGGGAGAAGAAGCTGAAATAGGTAAGTGGGAAACAGTGAGGGTGGTGATGTGGAAGAGTGAAAAAAAATTAATTGTGAAGCTAATGTGAGAGAGATTTAGAAGTGTAAGAAAAGGGAAGAATAGAGATTGGAATGATGCGTGGTCTCTACAGTTGTTGTAGGACTACCTACTACTCTTTTGACTATGGGTCCTGGCATGGCAATTTTGATAAAGTACGGGGTATCAAATGCCATTCTGAGAAAAAAGCTTATGCTGATTCTTGAAATTTTGGTTCCATGCAGGGGTACTTTTGGAAACACAAAGTACAGCTAAACAAACAGACGCACGCACGCACACAGCTAACGACTTAGCGTGAAGAAGTTGTCTACTGCCATGGATGGATAGGGATGTGAACACAAAGCAAACCAAAGTTAACAAAGCCTCTCATTTCTGCTCAGTGGAACTATGCCTTTTCTGCACCCATTTATTAATATTTCTATTATCAAATTCTCTTACTCGCTTTTTTATAAGCGTCTTAAAATAATGTATATATTCTCTTCAAATTATTTTTATTATTTTATGAGTGGATAGTTTGGAAAGAGATAATGCCCTATAACAATAATAATAATATAGAAAAAACATTTGTGCTTTGCTACCGTATTCTTATCATCTCGCCTTGCCAAATTCTCCTATCTCAGCTCGATGAACTCGTTGTTTTAAGCCTTTTTAGCTTCTTTCTTCGAGTTTAGTTGTTGCCTTCCTACTTTCTACAGTGAGCGGTTCTGAGAAATAAAAAAATTTCTCCAACACATTCACGTGCTTGTGTTGTTCTTGTTTCGTTCTAGGGCCATGAAGTGCAAGCTAGAGCTTCTTTGCTGAGTGATAGTGAAAATCGAATCTTTTGTAGGTTTAGTTTTGGCCCTTCCTTTTTGTTCTGCGTCTTGGTTGGTAGCTGCTGCTAGCTGACAAGATAATAAGGAGTATCAATTTCTGTTTAGAATTAGAAACCCAGAATCTTGTGATTCTTTTATTCTTTAAAGGGTATTTGAATTTTCTTATCTGCCTCAGAATTTCAGTGTTCATTTGCATTTCTGAATTTTGAGCTATTGGGGTGGATAAGACAGCATCTTATCAAGGTCACATCCCTTATTATTAATATTATTATTACTACTATTATTATTATGTCCTTTTTATTTTTTCTTCCCCTTCAAACCTCTTAGTTTTTAGGAATTGGGTTTGTGCTGTTGTTCTTCAAAATCTTGAATTTCCTTCAGTTACAAGTCTAAAAAGCTTTTAGTGAATAGGGGTGCGTGTGAGTTAGCCTTGAGGGGATTCTGTGGATTTGACAGCGGTTCTCTCCTCTCACCCAAGCCTACCTGGAATCAGCTAGAGTTGACACCCACAACCTCTTGGAACTGTTTCTTTTTAACTTGTGTTGGTTACTGTTGTGGATGAGTTTGCTCCATGTAGTTGGGTTTGGTCTAAAAGTGGGGCATCTACTTTTGGTGCTATGTTGCTGGGTTGTGTCTGTCATTTACCTTAACTGGTTTATTAGCAGTGGAATTATGGACACCAAGATGGGGTTTCCAGGTGGTGGTGGGGGTGGAAAGATGTGGCACAAATGGTGGGAGAAGATCTCAGGGCAGGGTTGCAAAATCCATCAACAGTACTACCAGTATATTGGCTCTAAGGAAGTGAAGAGAGCGTTGTGGAGGAAGCTTTTGCTGACATGGGTGGTGGGTTGGATTATAGTATCTTTGTGGATCTTGTGCTACTTGAGCTTGCAAGGTATTGAGAAGAGGAAAGAAACTCTGGCTAGCTTGTGTGATGAAAGGGCTAGGATGCTTCAGGATCAGTTCAACGTCAGTATGAACCATATCCAAGCCATGTCAATTCTGATCTCCACCTTTCACCATGCCAAGAACCCCTCAGCCATCGATCAGGTACTACTCTTTATTTGCTATCGCAAATCAGGACCTAATTCCTCACCTTTTACTTTTAGTTCTCGTATATTATGCTCCAAGGTGATATTTTAGCTTAATTTTTATGCACACGGGGTTATGAGGAGTTGTTTCATTGTCATTAATTTTGGTGTCTAACAGCATTTCGCACCCCTCTTTTGTGGAAAAATATTGGGGTTTTAATATTATATTTTGCTAACAAGGTTATTGAACTTGAACTTCTGGAAAAGATGGAATAGGTACCGATTTCTTTTGACCTATCGTCTTTATCTCACCTCTGCTAATCAATCTAACTCCAAAACTTGCAGAAAACTTTTGCAAGGTACACAGAAAGAACAGCTTTTGAGAGGCCTCTTACAAGTGGCGTTGCATATGCTGTAAGGGTGCTCCATTCTGAAAGGGAACAGTTTGAAAAGCAACAAGGTTGGACTATCAAGAGGATGGATACTCTAGAGCAGAACCCGGTTCATAAGGATGATTATGCCCCAGAGGCATTGGAGCCATCCCCCGTCCAGGAAGAATATGCTCCTGTCATTTTTGCACAAGATACAATTGCTCATGTGATTTCTGTTAATGTGCTTTCTGGAAAGGTAGGTTTCTTATACTCGTCAAATTTTAGGTGGAGCTCATCTGACCTATATATAGTTAATTATGAAAATGCTATGCAAATGACTTGGATGTTTTGATGATAATTTTAATCCATCCATTCTAAGCTCTTTATTCCTGGTTGTATGGTTTTTGACTGGTCTTCTAGTGGTCATTCACTATGTTATGGGAGAATATTTTTGAAGAAAAACTATGTCTGCTCCCAGATGGTTGTTTTTGTATCCTTATTCTTCCTTTCTCTTGGCCGTCCTGATGGGACCGCTCCTAATAGAGAATAATTGAATACGTGCGTGAATAGTCTCTAATTTGATGAATATCACAAAGCTGAATTGAGACACGTTGTTCCTGTTCAGTGCCTGAAATGTATTGCGATGTTTTTGGAGTTATGGTTGTCACAGTTATTCACCTGTTTATCAACAGGAAGACCGTGAAAATGTGCTGCGTGCAAGAGAATCAGGCAAAGGGGTTTTAACTGCACCCTTCAGGCTGCTAAAAACAAATCGTCTAGGGGTTATCCTGACATTTGCTGTCTACAAGAGAGATCTTCCATCAAATGCAACCCCAAATGAAAGAATTCAAGCGACTGATGGGTGTGCCAAAATTTTTAACTTTTTTGCATGACTTTCATTAAATTTTTTCTTGTCAGTTTATTTTATCATTCATATAATTTAAATTATTCCCTTTTGGTCATCTAAATCTCTGAAGTAACTAGTCTACTAAGTAACTAATCACTGTATTTAAATTTTCAGAGAGAATATTCATGAACTCTATTAATGTAAGAATGGTGAACATTATTGGCTCTTTCTTGTGATAATTAGAAGTTTTTAAAGTAACATATCTACTTTTAAATTCAATGAAGCTGATATGAAAAAGAGAGAAAAATATTATCAACACAGTGTTAAAAGGAATGACATTTTTATGTCTTCACTGATGCTTGCTGGCAGGTATCTTGGGGGAGTCTTTGATGTTGAGTCATTGGTGGAGAAATTACTTCAGCAACTTGCTAGCAAGCAAACTGTAATTGTTAATGTGTATGATACTACAAATCATACTCATCCAATTGCCATGTATGGTTCAAACGAATCAGGGGATGAGTTCTATCGTGTCAGCACTCTTAATTTCGGAGACCCTTTTAGGAAGCACGAGATGCACTGTAGGTAAGAATAATGCTATAGAAGGAATCTAACATCTCCGTCGGGCTTATTGCTCAGTGTAGTTTGTAAGAATAACGGTGCCATCTTCAAATAGTAGAAGATATATTAAATACAAGGTGTATTAATGTCACATGAATTTATACTTCACAATTTTGTACTTTGGGGTTTTGCTGCTAGCTGTACTTAGTTTAGAGTTCTTTTTATCTGAAGTTGTCGCACTTTTTTGGGTTCATCGATTCTGTTGATTTATATTAATACATTACAATGATTAAAATGTGGAAGATGTCATAAGACTTGAACTATTCATCAAAATTAACTTTGATGCTATCACAGGTTCAAGCAGAAACCACCTTGGCCATGGTTGGCAATAACTACTTCATTTGGTATCCTTGTTATTGCATTCCTTGTTGGATATATTTTCCATGCCACTGTGAATCATATCGCCAAAGTAGAAGATGATTACGGTGAGATGATGAAACTTCGGGAACGAGCCGTGGCGGCTGATATTGCAAAATCCCAGGTATGTAGCTTTCCTTAAAATATACTTTTTTTTCTTGTTTTGGCTTAACTCATTTTGATCATGTGGGCTTAATCAACAATAATTGCAGTTTCTTGCTACTGTTTCCCACGAGATCAGAACACCAATGAACGGTGTTTTAGGTAAGTTGTATTCTGTCTATACTTTAGTCTACAATATCCAATGTTTAACTATAAATATTTCACAAAAAAGAAGAGCTTGAATCAACCATGACCCTTGTCTAAATTTGAATTTTCAGGGATGTTGCATATGCTTATGGACACAGATCTAGATGTAACCCAACAGGAATATGTTAGGACAGCACAGGAAAGCGGAAAGGCTCTGGTGTCACTAATAAACGAGGTTTTGGATCAAGCTAAGATTGAATTTGGTAAGCTAGAGCTTGAGGCTGTGCTTTTTGACATACGGGCAATATTGGATGATGTATTGTCACTATTTTCTGAGAAGTCTCAAGGAAAAGGGGTAGAGGTAATAAATCTCTTGTCTACTGTTGTCCTTTGTCATATGATCAAATTTTCAAAATGCGTGTAGTCTAATTATAGTTAATAACTTTTCATTACTTTTTTTGGGAAGCACAGTTGGCAGTTTATGTGTCAGATCAGGTTCCAGAATTTCTAATAGGTGATCCAGGAAGATTTCGACAAATAATTACCAATCTCATGGGTAACTCTATTAAGGTAAATTTATAGCTAGAGAGAAGTTACTTAGTCTGGTATTGTAGTGTATCATAAAAGTCATTTAGTGATCTTTCCTTGTGCCATATCCTTGCCTAATAAGCATGTTACAGTTAGTCTCATGAAAAAATCTTCTAATTGTGTTCTAGCAAAGCACGACTATTAGTGGAGAAAAAATTTATGTGTATTTCTTGAAAGTATCATCAAAACTGATTCTGAAATATTTTGGCAGTTCACTGACAAAGGACATATTTTTATCACTGTCCATCTTGTTGAGGAGGTTGTCCATTCAATAGAGGTTGACAAAGAATCCAACTCAGAAAATACTTTGAGCGGCTCTGTTGTAGCTGATAGTCGCCGGAGCTGGGAAGGATTCAGGGCTTTCAGTCAAGAGGGACCTCTTGGTTCCTTTTCATCCCCCTCGAGTGATCTTGTCAATTTGATTGTATCTGTTGAGGATACAGGTGAAGGCATTCCTCTTGAATCTCAGCCCCGCATCTTCACACCATTCATGCAGGTAGGTCCATCCATTTCCAGAAAGCATGGAGGAACAGGTATTGGCCTAAGCATTAGCAAGTGTTTGGTTGGTCTCATGAATGGAGAAATTGGATTTGTGAGCATACCCAAGATTGGATCCACATTCACTTTTACCGCTGTATTCAGCAATGGTCTCCGCAGTTCAAACGAGTGTAAAATTCAGCAAACAAACAGCCAACCTCGGTCAGCATCTTCAGAATTTGAGGGAATGACTGCATTAATTATTGACCCAAGACCTGTTAGAGCAAAAGTGTCAAGATATCACATCCAACGGCTTGGCATTCATGTTGAGATGGTTTCTGATTTAAACCAAGGTTTGCTAACCATAAGTAATGGGAATATAGTTATTAATATGGTCTTGATTGAGCAAGAGGTTTGGGATAGAGATTTAGGCTTGTCATCTCACTTTGTCAATAATACAAGGAAAATTGATCATGGGGTTCCCCCAAAGCTGTTCATTCTTGTTAATTCTAGTAGTTCTTTTAAAGCTAGTGTAAACTTGGGTGCTGATAATCCTACTGTCATCACCAAACCTCTGAGAGCAAGTATGCTTGCGGTCTCACTACAGCGAGCCATGGGTGTCCAAAACAAGGGAGCTCCTCGAAATAGAGAGCTCCAAAGTTTGTCTCTTCGCCATCTTCTTTGTGGCAGGAAAATTCTAATCGTAGATGACAATGCTGTGAACCGTGCTGTAGCAGCTGGTGCATTGAAGAAGTATGGAGCAGATGTGGTTTGTGTTAGCAGTGGGAAAGATGCCATCGCTTCCCTGAAGCCACCCCATCAGTTTGATGCCTGTTTCATGGATATTCAAATGCCAGAAATGGACGGGTATGTATGCAACTGGAATACTTTCTTTAAGAATCTAAATTTGTCATTTGGACTGATATTCGAAATTTCTTAAAACATAGAAAAGATCTTTTAATTATTTTATAGATCTGAAAGATAATTGCAATATTTACTGAACTGTTTACATCAAAGGAAAACATGTTGTGTTACAAAATTGTCAAACAAACTAATGTATATTAGAATAAAAGGTGTTTGAAGTCTAACTTGCCACTGCAATACTATAATTCATTTGACATTTCTGTAAACAAAAGACATGTCTCATTAAGTGAGGTCGGGTACACAGATCAAATGATGCCATTGAGCTTGGTTAGAAACAAAATTCTTGGGGAAATTATTTACCATTAAATCTCTTGCAATAATTTTCTTTAATGTGCTTCTTGGCCTCCCTCGATCCCTTTTTAAAAGGGCTAAAATCCATGCAATGTACTATCCTCATTGTGCCTCTATTGACCTGTACATGCATCACAACCATCTTAGTCGATTTTATCATTTTCTTGACAGTCTACCAATATCTCCTAATACAAGAATTCAGTATCTTGTTCTTTTATCTTCACGTACTCATTTTTATTATTCCCACTTTTTTTCTCTTGATGTCCTTTTAAAACTCAATCTTTACTACATAAAGTATATTTTGATCATATAATAGTACGATAAAGCTTCTTTTTGAACTTGGTAAGCACATCGCAGTCATAAATAACCCTCAGAGGGCATTTGGTACCGGAGAATAACCCACTGCACTCGCCTTCCAATCGTTGACCACAATAATGGCCACAATCATTTGCCCCACTATCTCTATATACCGAGATATAAATCTTGTAGCGTCTAATTCCTTAATTTACTCTTCAACCCATACGTGATGTGAATTCTTCTCCAAATTATAATGTCCACCACATTTGAAGACTTATCTTCTAATGTACCAATATTCCAAGCATGAAGTCTATTCAGGCACTGCTAGGGTAGTTGCATTACCCTCACTTGTCTAGAAAAGTGTGAGAACTCTTGCTTATTGAACACTACATTTGAGAGTTTGATGTAGCAGAGGTAGCTCATTCGCCATTGTACTCAGGTTATACAAAGTGATATTTTCAAGTAATCATCTATAATCCATAGTTAGTGATCTGTGTTTGAACTTTCAGCAAATTTCATGTTGGTAGTCAAGGGCCAAACACAACTCTCTTTAGTCCGGGCCTTGGGACTGGCCATGAACCCATAAATGGAATTAATTCATTTGTCCGTGTAAATAAAATTATTTGAAATATTAATTTATCTACTTTTTATTTCTAAATCCTTATCATCATGTTACAATTCACTAATGACAATTCTTTTCCAACAGTTTTGTAGCAACAAAGAAAATTAGGGAGATGGAACAAAGTGTGAACAGAGAAGCATCAATGGAGGACAATGCTACAAACTGGCATGTACCCATTTTAGCCATGACTGCAGATGTGATACAGGCTACACATGAGAAATGTCTAGGGGGTGGCATGGATGGATACGTTTCAAAACCATTTGAAGCTGAACAGCTCTATAGAGAAGTCTCACGGTTTTTCCAGTCATATTGAAAAGAAAAACACAGTGCTGATCTAAACAAGAGGTTTATTGATAATGGAAGCATAGCTGTCTGTACTCCAGGACACTCTGAATTGGGTAAATAGGTTCAGAAGTCTCCGGAGAGTATATTCCCTATTTAACAGGCAGTGCATGTTTTAATACTTTACCTCAAAGTTTGGTGGTTGTTCACTAGATACCGAAGAATGTTATATTATCTCATCTGAAAGAAAAAGAAAATGGAACAAAGGGGAGAAAATATTGTAGAAGTTCAGAAATGGTTCATTCTACCTTTTTGACCTATTTTGTTGTCTGTTCTGCTGTGTTTTAAGGTCCCCGGTTTAAAACATTGTTTTTGTGGCAGGGAGTGTACATAGGAGCCAAGTTTGATTGGTTGCAATTGAGTTGTAATTGGTTGTTAAGGGTAGTACCAAAACCCATTATTCTTCCATGTAAAGTCAGCCGCTCTTCTCATTCAAAACGATGGAAGCTGATTAGAAGACTAGGGTGTATTATAATACGGTTCTAGAGTCTCATCCTTGTGTATGTAATAATACGACTTACAGTAATCTAGCCTAGGCACGTTACATTTTATGTGTATTGATGCATGCATCACAAGGGCTTGATTCAGGTGAAAGGAAGAAAATTAGCTTCTTGGCATCAAGGAGAGGAAGTGCATACCATCAAATCTTTGTACAGGACTCACAATAAAGATGGTGATTGATGTATCACAGCAGCTTGCTTCCTTTGTTCTTAACAGTGCTGGAATTAGGCTTGCAAACATGTAACTGATACATTATATACTGTAGTGTTTGAATGATCCACCATTTTTTGGCCGATTGTACATTTCCAATTCTGGATTTCCTTTGACTCACTCAATGCCTTGCTTTGCCATGACATATCGTGGAATGTCTTTCCTTTTGTTTTGGATCTCAATAGTAAATTTTTCAACAGGGTTGAGTAATGTTTTCAACACTTCATTTCTCCCTCACATTTAATGCAAATTGCTGTATTGTTCTCCTTCAAACTTAGTAACAGACACGCCTTGTTCTTTCTTGAAGGAGGATCTGGATTCTAGTTACAAACATTTATCTTCTTTCAGTCATTCACAGGGAGAAGCACAATTGAGCAAAAACAGTGTTATTACTTTTTGGTCAGTAACAATTTGTTTTGCTACAATTTTTCGTGGTTTTAATCGACATCTCCCAATTCCAACTACCTCGTCTGTTTATTGCTTAATCCAGTTAACTTTAAAAAAATTAAATAATAAACATTGGTATAAACTTATTCCTGATATAGTCTTTTTTCTAAAACAAAATTATTTTTAATGTATCAATTTTTGGATATGACTAAAAATAAAAAATAAAAAACTAGCCAAAAAGGAAAGATTCAATAAAAAGGTTTCCTTGAGTTGAGTAAGATCAATTGATCTGGTTATATATAGTAGGACTTGTGTTGTGACTTGTGAATGGATAGTTTTCACTTGTCCCCCGAATATTCTCTTTCATAGTAAAAAATATAGCATTTTTTCTACTTTATTGTTTCGTTTGAAGTTCTTAAAGAAATAGTAAGAGGTCATAGGAGAAAAAAAAAACTAAAACTCTAAAAGGAACATCAAATATACTATTGTTAAAACAACAAATACAAATTAAGAATCTGAAAATATTAAAAAGTTGAAAAAAAAGTCAACTTACATCGGAAGTTGCAACACCTTCACAGTGAATGCAACATTCTGATGCCAATGCCAATGCATAGATCACAGACATGATTCATTGATGAGTTCGAAATTCGATAAACTAAATGTTAGAGAATGCAAGTCCTTCACATCTCCATGAAGTTACTTAAGTACGTTTCACTGCAATAGAACTGATATTTACATTCACTTTTCTCCAAATCATGTAAGTTTCAGACACTTGATTCTACAATAATTAACAAGCATACATCGATGACTAAGTCAGACGCTTTTCCTCTTCCCAGCAGAGACTCTGACAACAAAACAGAACTTGTAAAAGTTGCATCCCTTCCCTTGAAAAAATGTACCATTAATTTCACGTACTTCTTAAGGATTTGAATTTTGATGGGTGGTTTAGATAATGGAAGTGACCTCCATTTCCATGATGTGATGTTCTTAACAAATTTGTTACAGTTCCTTCTTCCTATGCTATGCCTAGAGCATTCAGAATTGTTGGAGTATGAAATTGTTAAAAAAATTGTTTTTTGAAATGTGATGGTATGGCAGATATGTAGCAATAATTGGATAATAATTATAAGGGCACTTGATTGTTGGGTGGACAAGAGTGAAGGGTTACGCATTTCAGATATGGTGTGTGGGGCTCACTAGTTCTGTCAATTTCGCAATAAATTTTTCCACCGGTTTAGTAAATACTTATTTCATTACCTGGAGGAGCATGTGACGTCAACGTTGTACACGGGGCACAATGAAGGGGAATTGGTTCCAACTCACATGAAAACGAAATGCAGAACCAATTATCATTTCTTCAATGCTCAAATTCAAAACAAGGAATTCAAAGTCACGTGGTCTTACTTTTATACTGCATTCATGTTCACCACATATACTCACTCGAACACTTAGTGAGATATGGATACGCAAATATGTAAATTTTTTAAAATATAAGACACCAAACACGAATTTATATATTATATAATTATGAATTATATAAATTAACAATAAAGATTCATGTGCACAAGTATGTTACAAATTATTTTCTGAAGTAGAAAGATGTTTTTCATGACTAGTTCACAAGGATTTGTTTCTTATTTTTATAATCATAATAACAATTTATATAATAAAGTTTAAATTTTTAGAAAATTAATATATATTTTTTTAAAATTGTATTAGAACCGTACTAAAATTGTCATAAATCTAACAAATACTTTTTGAATTGGACACTTCACGGATACATATCCTACAGGTGTCATACGAGTGTCGGTGTCCGATACTATCAGACACCGACACACCATTTAAGAGAAGTGTCCGAGCTTCATAGTTATCAACCATGTCAAAGGAGTTTTTATATGTACATATAAAAAATGTTACTTGAACAATCGGGAATTGGATGCATCAAGATATAATCGTCTATGTAATAAATAATAATAATATTTTAATTAATTTATGGAGTTCACAGATTTGTGTTGGAAAATGTGGAAAATTTGGTGGTTCTAATTTTAGGTTTAAACATTTTTGGATGCAAATTAGTTTCACTTCTTTTCCATTTCAGTACTCTCGTCTTCTCGTTCATCATTTGTTCAGTCTTCTTTCGAGCTTCTCTATTTCAGGCTCTCATCCAGCATTGTTCCAGGCTTTGTCTCTCTTCCACCTTCTCTTGCCGCCTTTCTCTTCCACCCTTTCTCGTTCGTCCTCGTGCGGGAATTATGCATCCTCTTTCATGGTGGTTGGGTGGTTCTATCGGTGTTCTTACATTGGAAGTGTTGTATTAATTTCACCAAAGGTAATACATTTTCTATTCATTGGTTTATTAAGTGAAAGATTGATCTTTTTTTATTTATTTTTGTTGGGTGATGAATATGTTTAGTTTCACCAAAGATAATACATTTTATGGAAATTTGAAGTTACTGTTCCTGTTGGTTGGGATGGGGAGAAAGTCACTTAAATGAGGTGTTTGGAGGCCATGAGAGTATGACAATGTCAACTTAAAGAGTGACAGTATGTGGTGACCCACATTACTCTTCCTGCACAGATGTAATGAAGATTTTTCTGGAAATTTCAAGTTAATGTTCTTGTTGGTTGGGGTTGACCATGAGGTGGGGAATAATCTAGATTGTTTGTCCCTGTTATTTGCCATGTGGTGACCCAAAGTTAATTTCTTGCACACACATTTACAAAATACATTTTCTCTTAATTGGTTTATTTTTTAAAGATTCATGTTGTTTGATTTTTGTTGGGTGATGAATAATGTAAAGTGTTTGTCCCTGTTATTTGCCATGTGGTGACCCTTGTAATATTATATGGTGACCCAAAGTCAATTTCTTGCACACACATTTACAAAATACTTTTTTCTCTTAATTGGTTTATTTTTTAAAGATTCATGTTGTTTGCTTTTTGTTGGGTGATGAACAATCTAAAGTGTTCGTCCTTGTTATTTGTCAAGTGGTGACCCTTATAACATTTTGTGGTGTCTGATAAGTGTCTAACTTCAGTAATATTTCATATTAAAATATAGGCACTTATTAGTATTAATTGCTTAATTACTTATACAATCCAAGTAGTCAAGAAAATGACCAATGACTCAAGAGACAATTCACACTGTGAGCAATCATCTTAGCAATCAAGTCAAGGCCCCACCAAATATCATATGGACCTCACTAGAAGAAGAACTTGGCATAGACCATAACATCAACTATTCTTTCTTCTGGTCTTCTTAAAAGACAAAAACATGTTTGTAAATAATTTGGGCTCACTTTTGGGGTCCAAATAGCAAAATAGGCAAGAGTTAGGTTCACATAGCATAAAAGGGAGTATACTCAGCGAAATGGGCTTGTACCTAGCCCACTTTTTCAAGACAAGGCACCTAGAATTAGGGTTTTTAACCTTCCTTCTAGAAGCTATGCCTAAAGGTGTGGTTTTGACCATGGTCAACAACCTAGGCAGCCCCTCTCCCTTGTCATTTCTACCCTTCCCCCATCTTGCCCACCAAGGCACCCCTTCCTATAAATAGGGTGTCTTGTCTCCTAAATGTTTTGGGTCTTATCTTGAGTGTGTGAACATTTCAGGTGGCGGGTCCTCCTTCACTTATCTTGGAGTTTCCCACCCTCCAAGTGGCATGATCATCTTCACCATTCTTCACCATAAGCTTCCTTCATCTCATCTCTTTTTCCATCATTCCTTGCGCCATTTATGTTAATCTTTCATGTTCTTGTTTCTGTCATTTTCTTTTGGTCATCTTCATTCATTCTTTACTTCCATTGTTCTTAATTTACACCCCTTGGATCATCATCACTTTATCCTTGTATTTTTTTCTCTTTGCCCTTCTGAAGTGAACCTTCACACTTACTTAACCACTTGGTTAAGTTCGTGTCCAGTGGGAATCTTCTTAGGGTTCTCACCATAAATTGCTAATCTCAAAATCATAAATAAAAGCAACCAATTAAAATGTGCAATCCTAAAATCAACTCACATCATAAGGTAATCAGAGCAAGGTTTTAATTGTGCTTATCTTTCTGAGTTGATATTTTGCACTTAAAATTCCAGCACATTTTAAATTTTGCTTTTACCTTCAAACAATTTAATTTTTGCGTTACAATTCAGCACATTTCTTTTTCCGCCTTTAAATTCATGTCATTTACAAATCCACTTTTTATTCATTAAGCACTTTAAATTGTGCTTTTGAATTTTATTTTGTGTCAATTTTTTTCCTTACATCTTTTGCTTGAGTCTTTTGTTCTTAGTGTTCTAGAAATCTTTCTACTTATTTTGATTTTAATTGTGAAGAGTTAAATAAATAAATAAAAAAACAAACGGGAAGTTGTGTGAGTAGTGGTTGATTTAATTGCAAACATAGAATGCAAGTGTTCATATGATTTGAATCCAAACCTAACATCTTTTTTAAAAGTGAAAAGTGGAATGATAACAAAAAAAATATGCTTAGAAAAAGGATATTGGACTTTTGAATCCATAAAGAAAAACAAAGATAAAAGAGTTTTGAAAAGCATTCACATTTCAACTTTCACTTTGCAAAATTCTAAAGAGGATTCTAAGTATATGGCAAATTGTGTTCATAACTTTGGAGTTTAATTCCTCTTACTTTCTCAATATGCGAGGAATCAATATTTAGGTAGCATCTTAAGAATTTTATATGCGAGAAATCGATATAAATGATTTTTATACGGGTATCAATATCGATCAAAGGACATAATATTATCAAGCTACTCTAAATACAAAAGAGTGAGAAAGATGAAACTCAATCCCTATTTTTCCAATTGAAGCAACAACTATTTGCTTTGTTTCCTCGTTAATCATTGTCATTCCAACAAATCCCAACAAACTTGAGAGAATACAATATGGTTGAGGAAGAACAGTCAGTGTAGAAGAATGTGCTTGGTTGAACCGTAATTAGTTGGAGTAGTGTGAGTAGAGAAAATGTCCCCATATTGTTTAGTGATCCCTAATTCTACCTTCGCACTCTATGGTTGTGGGAGAATGTGGTTGAGGTTGAATGTGCAAGAGGGATAATGTGGTTAACTGAAAATGTCGTTCTGCGTGAATGTGGTGTGGTGGGTTAAACCATAATTGCTTGGGAGTTATTCGATTTGGGCCACATGGGAGAAGAGTATCTTCGCTCGAGCCATTTCTGCTCCAATTTAGCTCAAGCCACTAAATTTAGTGGGAGCAAAACTGAAACCGTCCACCATTGGATAAATTTTGCTCAAGCCTCTACTAGACCCCTTCACCACTGGATAAATTTCGCTTTAGTAGGTAATGCATTATAAATGGGATTATGAGTTCATTATACAAGACTAAGTACAACATACCTACTCTGAAAATATGACTAATGATTCAAAAAAACAAAGTGTATATTTATTTACTTGTTTTTCAATGAATACAGAACAAAATGACAAGCTATTGAATTATTTTGTATATAAAATAAATTGTGTGGAATTTGTTATGTACATATTGAATTATTTTTAATTTTTTCTATGGGTTCCCCTCCTATAGGCTAATTCCATCCCTAGAAATGGCTAATAAGCCTTATAATACTGTAATAAGTATCTATATATAATATATTTCTATGTTTCAGTACAACAATAAAAAAAGTTATGTTGATTGTTTGAAAAACATTACTAATCTAAATTATATATTATATATATTAGCAGAATTTTAGAAAATATTTTTAAACAATTATGTATCACCTCCGTTGCCTCTGAACTCTGAATTTGGGAATTCGATCCTCCTCGGCTAGATTAACTCTTCACCTGTTCACATTAATCTGACAAAATAAATATAACTTGTGCCACAAGTAGAAATAAATAAAGGTAACTTTCGACCCTACATTAACTAAACTTATAGAATTACTCAGTAACAGAATGATTTTACTTTTTCAAAAATTTCAAATTGATTTTATTCTTAATGAAAGATTAATTTTTCTTTACCGTTAAATTAATTAATGAAACTTTTTTATCTATAATTATAATTATAGCATTTTAATTCTCAATATTTCATTTTTAACGAAACCTTTTTTTTATCTATAATTATATATAAAAATACTTGTTTTTCTTACACATTTTAATTCTTAATATCTCATTTACAGTGTGTTAGGATTGGAGCATCACACTGTAGTTAAGGACGGATGAGATAGTGTCTTCCCATTTGGATAACGACAAAAATGAAGGTGAGGGAGGGGAAAAGAAAAAGTTGAGTGAGTGAGTGATCTTCTGAATGTTGAAAAGAAAAGAGAGATGAGTGAAGAGATAGTTACAAACCTTCTTTATTCATGCATGGAGAGATTCCTTATTTTTCGAATAATCTCATTGACGGAGTGTTGAATGCATTGACTACAAGGCTAATATCATAATATATCAATAAATACACTCATTCACGCCTAAGTTATACATATTCAAAAAAATTCACAATGCCTATTCGATTATGCATGAAAAGACACATACGACTTAATCGATTATGTCTTAAAAAATAGTTGATAATCGATTAAACATACAACATAATCAATTAGCCTATATTTTTAGGAGAATAATTGATTATGTGGTGTGTGTTAAAAAATACCTAATTGATTATGCTATTTAAATATTCAACATACTCGATTAGGTTTTTTTTTTTTAAGGGATGACATAGTCGATTAGGTTCCTAAAATGAGTGGGTTATCGATTATGTTGTTTTTTAAGGCAAAGCATAATCGGTTATGTTCATCTTTTTTTTCCAAATTTTCCAATTTTTGTTTTTTATGATTTTTCCTGGTTTTTAAAGGCTTTTTTTGTGTTTTTTTTATTTTGTTCTAATTTAATATTCTGTTTGTATTTATTTTTAGAAATTTTAAAAAAATCTTATTAATCAGAATTAATAAAATACATTATTTGAATACTGTTAGTTATTATTTTAGTAATTTTTTTATATTATATTATTCAGAATTTAATTATATATTATAATAATTCAGATTTTGATTTTATTAATGAGAATAGAAAATTCATTTAAATATTTAAATTCTAAAAATATAAATAATAGAATTTAATTATATTTTATAATAATTCAGATTTTGATTTATTAATGAGAATACAAAATCCATTTAAATATTTAAATTCTAAAATATAAATAATAGAATTCAATTGATATATTATATTAATTCAAATTTAATTTATTAATGAGAATACATAATCCATTTAAATATTTAAATTCTAAAAATATAAATTGTAGAATTCAATTGATATATTATAATAATCTTGATTTTGATTTATTAATAAGAATACAAAATCCATTTGAATTTTTAAATTCTAAAAATATATAATAGAATTAAATTAATATATTATAATAATCTAAATTTTGATTTATTAATGAGAATTTGAATATTTAAATTCTAAAAATAGAAATAATAATATAATCATTTTATTAATGTAATTATTAATTTTTTCTTTTATTAATGAGTATCCATTTTAATATTGAAAATTTAGAATAATTATATCAATTTTTTATATTAGACTATTGAATTGAGATACTGATTTAAATTAAAGATATTTATGTAATTATTTTTTATGAAACTTTTATTAATGGGAATTCATTTTAGTCATTCAAATTTAAAAATTATAAATATTTGTTGTTATGAACATTTCATTTTTTTTATACTAGGTTATAATTACATTATTCATGACATCGTTGTTCATGAAAGGCAGAAAATCCATAAAAGTAAAGGCCTAGCACATAATGATGTAATTCCTCTTACCCAATGAATGGGGATTGAAGAAGTTCTTGATTATTCACGATATTTTAGTACAAAATGTTAGATGGTGGTCTATGAGAAAATATTTAAGAAGTTCCATTTTTTGCCGCACTAGGATTTGAATTTCAAAACCATTTGAATTTCCAAGGATTACAACAATTTCTTGGAATGAAACTTCCATATTATGAGGACTTAGTGAAAGTTTTTTACACAAATCTTAAGTTCACACCTATTGGTGACCTTTCTATTGAGATTTGTTTAAAACGAATTGAAATAGGACAAATGGATTGGATGAACGCGGCAAAAATCTGAGGTATGGTGGCGTTAAGTTAACACCTGGAACCATCCCCGAGGGAGAACATTTTGATCGAGCAGTGGCGCTATCATCCATGATTCGTCAAGACATACAATGTGAAAATGTCAAAAAATACAGTTAGTTGAATATGAATGACAGACTACTACATTGCACATGGGTGCACATGTTGTGCTCTCATGGTAGCAACTTCTCACAACTATTGAATGAAGATATTTTCATATTATGGTGCATAAAAAAGAATATATTGATTAATTGGCCTGATTACATCATGCAACATATGATGAAATGTTGGGATAACAACATGCCTCTGCCGTATGCCATTTTAATAACACAGATCATGCAAGTGTATGGGTTGAACTTGTCAAACGATTCAGCAATAATTCTAAGATAGAATCATTACTTTGGGAAGAAAACTATGAGGAAATAAAATATATTCCAGGTAAATAGTGTTTGGCAACTTGGTAGGACCAGGCAGACGAAGAAGATAATGAAGGCCTATCATTGCCACAAGAACATGTTCAAGGTGGTCAACCTCAGAACCATGACACCAAATTGTTAACCTAAATTTGGGGTAGAATACAAAACATCCAAGAAAGTATGAGGACCAAGAGGTTGGACATCAGTACACGTTTAGACATGTTCGACACACGTTTTAACAGAGTTGATCAAAGGATGGAGCAACTGGAAGATATCAAATGAGTGATTGAACGTCATCAACGCCAATTGTATTATGATTATGTTATTGTTATGAATAAAATGAATAATAATATAATTATATTTAAATATTTAATTTTATTTATTTATTTAAATTTTATATTATTATATTTTTTATTTATAATTGTAATTTTACATTATTTTAATTAACTAAAATGTGCACAAAATTAATTAATATTTCATTTATATATATATATATATATAAAAGGGTAAATTTATAATTTTACAATTTACACCATTAAAAATAATTTAAAATATCCTTACAACCATCACATCGCTCACATAATTCAATAAAAAAATTTCATACTTCCACTCCCCACACCCTCGACTCTCAACACTCCAATCCAACAAAGCATTAGCCTTGTTTGAAAGAGAATGAGAGTGAAAATGGGAGAAAAGAAGAAAAAGTCGGTGGAAACATTTGTTGTTTAGATGTACGATGAAATTGAGTGCATTTGAGTGGAAAGTGGTAGATGATATGATTTATTTGACTTTTTTTTGTAAAAAAAATTAATTGTGTTATTTATTCATTTACAGGTAAACACTCTTAGCTTAAAATTATTAATAAATTAAATTAAATAAAGATAAATATTGATATATGTTGACACATATATTTCTATATTTGGATAAAAAAATTGTATATAAAAAATAATAAATCTTTTTATAACCAATATTATGATTTTAATGATACAATTTTATTGTTAATTGATTTACGAAAATTTCATATGTATTTTTTTAAATATTAATTTCATATAGTTCTCATATTATTAATACATACATATAATTTTATTTATCAAAATTAATGTTATTAAAAATGATTTTAAAGTCATGTTAATATAAAATGAACATACGTATTTAAAATATTCAAGTTTATAATTAATTATTTTTTAAAATTTAATTTACATGCTTTATTATTTTTAAAAGTGTTGTAATTTATAATTATGAGTACTGATAATAAATAGTGATTAATTTAGATTAAAGTCAGAACATAGCAATTCAAATAACCATAATCAATTATGAATAATATCATATTCGGATTATCTCCAACGCTCTGATCGATTACAAGACCAAACGTAATATGTTAGCATGCAAACCTCGACCAATTACAACACGGTATCTAATTGATTATACATATGTTACTCCAAATAACAAAGCTCACCTTTTGTCCAATTTTTGTTTGTATTTTTGGTTCTTATGTACACACTATTCACATTGGTCCATTTTGTTATATTATTGGCAACAAAAAGTGGGGATGGAAACCATGGTAATGGTCTTCCTGCACCTACATATATTCTTATCTTGTCTCCATAAATTTTTATATTTCTAAAAATACCCCTACAATATTCTGGATTACATAATCTAAAAGTCTTTCTTTAAATTTGTAATTAACTTCCAGATTACATAATCTGAAAATCTTTTTTTAGATGCATGATTAGTTTTCGGATTATGTAATCCGGAAGTCTTTTTTAGCTTCCAAATTACATAATCTGAAAGTTTTTTTTCAAATGTGTATCCGAATTACATAATCTGGAAGTTACTCTTTGGGGGTGGCACAAGAAGAATAAAAAAATATTTTTATGTTTTGTATGGATGACAAAAGAACATATGGAGGTGCAGGAAGAAACATTCCATGGTAATCGATTATGGGCCAAAATTTGATATCAATGCATGGCTCTTCAACATTCCTATGCATGTTGATGTAAGGGACACAAAGGTTATTGTCTCAAATAGAGCTCTATTTCACCTCAAATCTTTAGAGGGCTGTTTCTTCCTGCGCATCCATATATTCTTCTCTCACCTCCATAAATTTTCATATTTCCAAAAATACTCCTCTATAATATTCCGGATTACATAATCTGGAAGTCTTTTTTCAAATTTCTAATTAGCTTTCGGATTACATAATCCGCAAACCTTTTTTTCAGATGCATGATTAATTTCTGGATTATGTAATTCGGATGTCTTTTTTACCTTCTGGATTACATAATCAAAAAGTCTTTTTTCAAATGCGTGTCTGGATTATATAATTCGAAAGCTAATCTATGGAGGTGGTAAAAGAAGGATAAAAAGGTATTTTCACGTTTGGTATAGGGATAGCAGAAGAAGCTATGGAGATACAGGAAGAAACCGTCTCTTTAGAAATGTCGTGGGGTCAACTTTCACTCCTCCCTCCACTTTCCATTTTCTCAAATCAGTCCAAAATCACTCTTCCAAACATGAACAATGTCCTACCTTTCTCACCCCCACAAATCCACACAAATAGTAAGTACACCCTTTTAAACAAGCATTAGTGTTTCTTACTTCCTAAGTTTTTTTTTTTCTTTCTAATTTCCCTGATCTTTACTCTCCCACCTTCAATCTGTTCTATATCTCTAATTAATGACATCAAATTCCTTTCATCTTAAATTTAATTTTTTAAATAACATCTTAATTTAAACCAAACAACAACAAAATAAATAAATTATATAACTAAATATGTATTAAAATTAATATGCATACTAATATCTAAATAAAAAATTATTAAAAAAAGTAACTTAATAAAATAAAACATCATGATAAAGTGGCATACACATAAATATTAGCGCATGTATTTTGTTAGTTTTAAAAAGTAATATATTTATAAAAATAATTGTTTCAATGAAAATGAAATTTATTTATTCTTTATAGAAAAAATTACATTGAAGTAATTATTGTAATTTTACGGGTTAACTTTAAAAGAGTTGAATATAAATTTTACAAGAGGATAATTAACATATAATACACTAGTAAGTGAAGCAAAATAATAATACAAAATTTATATTAGTTCACTTAAAGCAAAAAGCTAAACAACAATGTATTTTGTTGCTCAAGATAAATTACAAGTATTATCATTGCCATTCATTTTTTTACTATCTGATTATACAAGGTTTCTCAAAGCAAAGTACACAACCTCTCTAGGTTGTCCACTAAACTCCGTTGAGTTTATCACTAATTATATAATGTCTCTTCAAACTAAATATACAAAGTCTCTTCAGATTCTACAACAAAAAAATTGTTTGATACAAGATACACATTTATGAAGTGGATATAAAATTTAAGTTTTTTTTACTCTAAAAGTTGTAACATCCCACTATTTCTATTTGCATTTGTATTGATAAAGTTTTTATTATTTTGTTACGACGTAGAAATTTTATGGTGCAAAAACCCCTTATATAGAGTGAACATTTCCAAATTTATATATATATATATATATATATAAATACAAAAAAATAATGAAATATTGCAAGGTCATCTAAATTTATTTATTTTCATAGAGTCATTTGTTCTTCAAGCTTGGTGCTTGACGCTTCATAAAGGTAGAAAAGTTTTAGAACATTTTGTCTTGACCTTCTTATTTCTTTATGTTGCAAACATTTTATGCTTCTAAACTAGAGAAGTTCTTCAACATTTTCTCTTGATTTTTCTTACTATTTCTCTTGTTCTTCTTCTTATTTTGTGGATATAAAGAGTAAAATTTTCATTATAAATGTCTTTTACACTTCTTGTTTACTCTTGGTCCAAAAATTTGGTTTTATTTATGATTTATATAAAAAGAAACTAAATAATACATAGTTATAAAATTAAAATTAAGATAATAAACTAAACAATTTTAGAAAATTGCAAGTTATCATAAGGAAATTAATTAGTACTGTGTTTTAAACTTTCAACAATGTCGATATGTCCGAGTGGTTAAGGAGACAGACTTGAAATCTGTTGGGCTTCGCCCGCGCAGGTTCGAACCCTGCTGTCGACGATTATTTTAAACTTTTTGGTAAAAAAAATTCATCAGATAATGTTTATTCTAGCATCCGAGCCCAATTTTTAACATTGATATATGGAGATGGTGACTGAAAAATAGGTTGGAATTACTTGATTTTTCCATTTTTCTTATAAAGATTGTCAGAAAAATTTGAAAATATTGATATAAATTATTAAAAAATTTGAGATTTTTTTTAAATACTAATTTGAATAATGTAAAATAACAAAAAAAATAATGGTATATTAAATTTATTATCATTAATATTAAAATATTTTATCATAAAATTATACCTAAATTAATTACTTGAGTCAATTTTATATATTGTTTTCCCCAAATGTCAAATTTTCTTTTAAAATTCCCCAACTACACCCCCTTCCTAGTTTATTTACCCAAAAACCACTTATTTTATTTCTACTGAACCTCAAAATGGTTGCCCGTGGCCGGATTCAGCTGTCAAGGATCCAATTCCGTACGAGTTTCTCTTATTTATTTATTTTTTAGAAGGTTTTTTTAAACATTACAGAAAAATTAAATGAAAAATTAAAAAAAAAGTTGATTAAATAAAATTGATTTTTTTTTTCTAAAATTCATTTATTATGTGTAAAATATATACAAAAGAATTAAATTTACATTTAAAATTTGTACTTTAATTAATTAATTTTCAATAGTGAATTTATAAGTATAGTATAAAATATAAATTAATCAATAGAATAATTATTTCTAAATAAATTAATAGAACGATTATAAGTTCATTAATGTTAAAAAATTATGATTATTATATTTAGTAAGTTTATCTTTTTTTTTATATATATAGTGGTGTTTTACATTTTAAGATTGAAATAAAATTTTCATTTATATATTAATAATTAATCTACCCATTTATTTCAATTTTAAACTATGAAATTGAACTTAGTAAAATTAATAGTTTAAGAAATATTGAAAATTATATATAATATAAAAGAAAATCACTATTAATTGGCAAAATAGAACAATGGAAAATGACATTAAAAACATGAAAAGTAACGACAAAAAAATAGCATTATAAATGATAAAATCAATAAAAACGTGAAAAGCAACAATGAAAAATAGTATTGTAAATGATAAAATCAATAACAGAAAAGGACACTAAAAATGAAAAATCATTATACTACTCTATTTTTTCTTATAATAATCAAATTTCTGCACTAATGAATTATATCCTCAGTGTTTAGCTTGTTCAAATATTTTGTTTGGACAAAGAGTTTAATCTTTTCCTCACATTTGTTTAGTGAAGAGAATTAGTCAAAATTCTTTTGTCTTGAACCGCTAATAAATTATCTTTGGAACAACATTTGTTGTTATTTCTGAAGTAACAAGTTGGCTCTCACAGGATTTGAATAAAGTTAAATATTTTTTTTTACAAACTAGTATATTACCTACTCGATAATCACAAACAACATAATAATTTATTTTGGTTCAGTTACAAGTTAGATTAGGTCTAGTTTTTAGAAACTTTTCAAAGGATTTCATTAATCAAAAGTTAATTACAAACAATAGTATATAAACTATTCTTGGTTATTCTTTCTCAATCTTCCCATGAAATTAAGAACACGAGTATTCTTTATGACGGATGATCATTCAAGAAAATACATGTTAGACCATTTATAAGATCAATGACTAAGAGGATTGAAGAAGAAAAGGTCTCATTGAAAAAATTTTAATTGTTTAACTAGTAGAATATTAAAGTTTTTTCTTCTTAGATTTGTAAAATTTGTATAAGAATAAATAATTTATATATATATTTTTAGACCTGTAAATATTCTTTGACTTCAAAGTTGGGCCTTAATTTGGGCCAATCAAGACTGACCAACAACAATAAGCAACGAGGCACCACATCATCAAGAGGAGAATGAGAACGTGTCACCTCATCAAGTGAAACTTGCTTGGCAAGTGATGTGAGTTGATTTTAGGATTGCACATTTTATGGGTTGCACTTTGTTTATGAATTTTTGTTTTAAGCAGAATATGGTGAGAAACCCAAAGAAGATTGTCACTGGATACGAGGTTAAGTAAGTGTGAAGGTTCTCTTATAAAGAGCAAAGAGAAAAACACAATTTATGGTGAATATGATGATAAGGGGAAGAATTAGAACAACATAATAGAAGAATGAACAATATGATAACCGAATATAAAAGAAGAACACAAGATCATAGATGGAATGGAAATGGCACAAAAAGAAGGAAAAAGAGAACTAGATGAATGGACGAAGAAAGCTTATGGAGGAGATGGTGGTCACGCTACTTGGAGTGGTGGAAGACTCCAAGATGAGTGGTGAATAACCACCACTTGAAGTGCACAAACACTCAAAGATAAGACCCCATTTGAGAGCACTCAAGACTCACTAAACACTCCTGCAGAGTTTCCTTTCTATTTCAAAATTCAATGTCAAATACATGAGGCAATACACCATATTTATAAGGGAGGCGTGCCTTGGTGGAAAAGAGTGAGAGGATAAGGGAGAGAGAAAGACGACTAGGGTTTGACCTAGGGTTAATGTCGCCCCCTACTACCTAATTTTTAGAAGGTAGGTCAACAAAATCTAAACCTAAGTACTTGTCTTGAAATGTGGGCTTGACACAAGCCTAATTTACTAAGAACACCCTACTCTAGCTTATTCTTCTATTTAAACCTCCAAGGTTAGCCCAATTTATTTACATAAACTTGTCTTTTAAAAGGATCAGAAGGAAGAACATTTGTTGCTCTAGTCTATGTCCAGTTCTTCTTCTGCTGAGGTCCTTCTGAAGTTTGGTGGGGCCTTGTCTTGGATGCTGAGATGAATGACTTAATTGTGAAGTGTCTGTTGTGTCCTTGGTTATCTCTTTGTCTAGTTGGGTTGTATCAGCAAGTTTCTCTGGTAGCTTTCCTTGCAAGTAACTCAAGAGACTTGTCTTGCAAGCTACTTCAAGAGTAGAGTGTCTTAGAAGTTACATGTACATTACATTTAGGTAGAATTTGAATTTGAGTTTCATTTAGGTTAGAGTACAGTAGAAGTTATCCAATTCTATAAATATCTCTCTAATGCATCTTGTAATCACTTTTTTAATTTAATGAGAAATGATGTTCATCTAGAAAATTTCTTTCTCTCAATTGTCACAAAGGAGGAGAACACTTTCTCTTAAGTTTTTTCCACAAAAGGAACCTTCCTTAAAAATTAGAAGTTGCTTCCCTTGGAAGATCTAAAGTAGTCGAATCATCTTCTCCATTCTCCATTAGAATTGGGTTACATATCTTCTTTCATACACTATGAAAATGTCTTTTTCTCTCCGTCAACCATTAAGATCTTCATCATTCGGTATCAATATATTTGGTCTCCAAGAGATAAGTGAAATTCATTGTTGTTATTGTTTGATTTTGTGTTATCTTAAGTTCGTACCATTTATATTCTATAGTTTTTGGTTCAATCCATTTAGTTATTTCATTCAACCAATTCTTGTATTGTTAGGATTCTATACATGTTTGTTGAGTTATTCTTGATTTTTACTATTTTATTTGGTCAAATTGTAGAATTACATGAGGTTTGGTTTTGAAATCTTAAAAGTTTTGTCTAGAGTGATATTTAGAACCTGTAACATCCCTGATTTTTATCCATATATAATAAAATAAAAGTAAAACAAGCAGTATCTAATTAACATATGAATATATACAATTATCTCATAATTATCCCTCTTCGTAGGGATTTTAATATATACACCAAAAGTTTTAAAAACAAAAGAAAGTATTCAAATTAAAGTTATCTCATCCTTCAGCTGCTCATCGAGGAGCTCTATTACCTGCAACCTCGTATGCTCCCATGTAAAACACGATCATCACAAATAAAGAAACAAACACAAACAAAGAACATGGTAAGCTAGCTATATAATTTTTTTTATATAATTTCAATTTCAAATTAATAAACATAATTCATCAAGTCTCATACAATTTCTTAAACCATCAAGTGTCTATTAAAATTCATAATTCATCTTTCACATGTTAGACTTCTACTGACTCACAACACATATACACTTGACTCTACTTCCGGAAGACTCGTACGTTCACTTAGACTTAGAGATATGCACCTGTCATACTATATCACTGTGAAATCTACACAACTATACATATAAATAATCTCAATATCATCTCTCTCCTAGTATGATAAGGTTAACTCATATAACAAGTCAACTTAGTTATCTTTCAAACAACTTACCCATTCATATGAACCCCCTTTCGACTCTCACTACCTGAATAACTTCATCTATATGATTCCATTATCGTAGGAGAGTCAGGATATCTCCTTTTAGATGAATCCATAGTCAATGCACATTTTAAACAATCTTAACACAATATTTTCTTTCTTGAAAAATACTATGTCTTGATTAAAATTCATATTCTGAACCTCACAATATCCAAAATCAAACAATCAAATCATACCAAAATTTAGAATTTCCAAAACACACATCAATTCATTCACTAATCATATAATATGTAATTAAAGAAATTTTCAATTAAATATAAATAAAATAAAAGTGTACATAATTTATAAGTAAAACTATATACAAATAAATAAACCAACCTTTTAAAAGCAAATATAAAAATTTCAGTTATTTTTTTAAAATCTAGCTTAAGCTTGCTTGAGCGAGAATGAGTCTCGCTCAATCGAAAATTCTCTCAACCCGAGAGCACCCCAAATTTCATCATAGGTCTCGCTTGAGTGAAATTTTATCTTTCTTGGGCGAAAAAGGACCCGATAGCACCTTATTTTTCATTTTATTCTCGCTTGAGCGAGATATGCAGAAAATTTTTGCATAAACCTATTTTACTTGTTAAATTCTAAACCAATATTTCATTCAATTGATAAATTTATAAGTCTACACATTACATTGATAGTTCATGCTCAGAATTATATAAGCACTCTCATTGAGTCATTAAGTTGTTATATCAATCTATATACATATATATGATTTCTAAATCCAAATCATTTAAAATCAAACAACCAATTCTCATCACACATTTCATTTAAATTGATACAACAATCTATTCAAATACATTCATTAACTCATTCAATTTCAAACTCATATACATTCTACAACATCTACTATATCTAAGATTTCACATTTCAATCTCAAACAAATTCCAATCTACACAAAAACAAGACATCCTACAAGAAAATTTGAAACTGGTGGCCACGTCACCCCCACATCCAGATCTTCTAACCTAGGGTTCTATTGACAGTTTAAACTATCTTCCCTTACCTTTACTTGAGAAAATGCTAAGAGCTCCAAACCTACCAAAAGGTTCAAAGTAGCTTAACCTGCACCACAGAGTCTTGATAAAAAATCTAACTATATCATTAGGACTTTGAGCTAACAAAGACTAATCCTAAAGCTAAAAGAGTCACATACATAAACTTAGATTGAGACAAACCTACAAATTCAAAATTTGACTAAAAGAAAAGAGTAAAATTGAACCTACTTTATCAAAGATTCTGATCGGCTAGTCTTGTAGTCTTCGCTGCTAGGATTTTAATGGCAGACTCCGATCGTCAAACTGATGAGTGAGGAGGTCAGAATCTTAGAGAGAAGGGAGAGGAAAGGAAAAAGGAAAGTTCTAGAGAGATGGTGGTTCTCTTGAAATGAAACCTGAATAACTAGATTTTCTGTTTATATGTTCTTTTCATTTTAATGATAAAATATTCAGGTATCATTTAAAATATACCACTTCTACTCTACGTTAATTTCTAGATCCTTACATTCTCCCCAACAAGAAAGGTTTTCGTCCTCGAAAGTTGACTTACTAGAAAAAGAGATAGGGATGGGTTTTTCTAATAGTTTCTTCTAATTCTCAAGTTGAATCACCAGATCTATCATATCACACCACCTTCACCATATTGATGGTCTGGCCTTTGAGCTTTTTACTTTGATGATTTTCAATCCTAGCTGGTTTTGCTTTAAAAGACAAGTTATCCTTGGTTTGCACATTATCCACTTCCAACACGTGACTAGGGTTTGAAATTACTTTTTTGGTTATGATACATTAAAGACATTATGTAGGATTGCTAATTGAGGAGGTAGAGCAATCTCATAAGCCACTGGACCTATCTTCTTTAGGATCTTATATGGTCCAACAAACTTAGGAGATAACTTCCTTGGTCTGATAGCTCGTCCTACACTCTTGGTTGGTGTCACTCTCATGAACACATGGTCTCCAGTTGCAAACTCCAAAGGTTTTCTCCTCTTATCTGCATAGGATTTTCTGCCTACTTTGAGAAGCTTTCATTTTGTCTTGTATTTGCTTCACCTTCTCAATGGTATGTTGAATTAAATCTGGCCCAACCAAAACTGTTTCACCATACTGATACCAACATAAAGGAGTTCTGCACTTCCTCCTATACAAAGCTTCATATGGTGCCATCCCAATACTGACATGATAACTATTATTATAAGTGAACTCCACTAGAGGCAACATCTCATCCCAACTTTCTAGATGATACAAAATACATGTCCTCAACAGATCTTCTAAGGACTGGATCGTTCTCTCAGACTAGCCATTTGTTTGAGGATGATATGCAGAGCTCATTCTCAATCTTTTTCTCAAAGAATCTTGTAGACTCTGCCAAAACCATGAAGTAAACTTGGGATCTCTATCCGAAACAATACTAGAAGGCACTCCATGCAATCTCAAAATCTCTCTAATATACAACTGTGCTAACTTGGCCATAGATATCATCAAATTCACTAGAAGAAAGTGAGCACTCTTTGTCAGTCGATCAACTATTACCCAGACTGCATCATGACCCCTTACTGATCTTGGTAAATGAGCAACAAAATCCATAGCAATGTTATCCCATTTCCACTCAGGAATATCCAACTGCTGCAACAAACCACCAGGTCTTTGATGCTCTACCTTTTCCTTCTGACATGTCAAGCAAACAACAAAATACCTTGCTATTTCTTTCTTCATTCCTTACCACCAAAAGGACTCCTTCAAATCATGGTACATCTTATTCATATCAGGATGTAGAGTAAGATGACTCTTATGACCCTCTTCTAGGATCATTCTCTTCAGCTCTTCATTTGCAGGTATGCAAATTCTGCCATTAAATCTCAATATCCTATCTTCACCCATCACAAAGTCCTTAGCTTGATTTGTACCTAGTAACTCCACAATACTTTTCAGACTAGGATCCTCTAACTGCTTTTCCTTTATCATTCGAAGGAAATCAATGGTTATATTTAACTTACTACAACTAATATGATCAACATGGAATTTCACTCCCAAATTTAGATCTCTGAACAACTCAACCAACTTCCGTTCTTCAATCATCATGGCTAACACCTGTATTGACTTCCAACCCAAAGCATCTACAATTACATTAGCCTTCTCTGGATGATACATCAGTTGGAAATCATAATCCTTCAAAAACTCCATCCATCTTCTTTGTCTCATATTCAACTCTTTATAATCAAACAAATAGACTTTTATGGTCACTGAACACCTGAAATTGAGCTCCATACAAATAATGCATCAAAGTCTTCAAAGAAAACACCACAACTGCCAACTCTAAGTCATGAGTAGGATAGTTTCTCTTATGAACTTTGAGTTGCCTTGAAGCATATGAAACTGCTCTTTTCTCTTGCATCAAGACACAACCCAATCCCTAATGTGAAGCTTCACAGTAAACCTCAAAAGATTTTCCTGTATCAGGAATCACTAACACTTGAGCACTAGTTAACCTTTTCTTCAGCTTTATGAAACTCTGATCACATTTGCTAGTCCAAGCAAAAGGTTTATCTTTGCGAGTTAATTGTGTCAAAGGAGCTACTTGTTGAAGATGGTTGTTGCCCCTTCAAGACATGTGTTTGATGAAGACTTCTATGTACATTTCATGTGTATTTTGCTTTGCTTTAAGTGTGTCTTAGGTAGTGCTTAGAGGTTGTTTAAGAGT
>Ga0123342_1002488_pt1 | contig 30616 bp, 14 predicted proteins | sample Turbeawhitnodule_FD_89960 | JGI IMG/M metagenome (GOLD analysis project Ga0123342, IMG submission 89960) | Root nodule microbial communities of legume samples collected from Mexico - Turtle bean Mexico white nodule | ecosystem: Host-associated > Plants > Roots > Nodule | place: Mexico: Nepantla... | reverse complement strand
TAATAAAAAAAAAATATATATATATATATATATATATATATATATATATATATATATATATATATATGTATGTATTGTAGCTAATAAATAAAAAGGTGAAGATTTGGGGAAATCATTGGAAGAAGAAAAGAGCAGAAAAAACATTCGATCTAGAAAACAATATTGGTTGTGGTTGTGGATGGTGCATGGGCCTGTTTGAAAAGGAGGTCCCCGGAAAAGAACAAGTGAAGTTTATGAGATTTGGATGAAAGTTGAATCTGCAGTGTCATTTCTGAGAGATTTGTTGGTGGAAGCAATTAAGGAGATTTGAGATGTGACAGTTGCCATTAGAAGAAGAGGCAAGGAAGTGGGCAATGGGAACACCATGGCTCCTAACTGATGGGCATTACCTTGGGAATTGACTAAACAACAACGTAGAATCTTTCCAAAGATATGCTCATTAAACCCTAGCGACACAGTTAGGTTTTTTCTACAATGTCAAGACATGTTACCAATCTCTTTGCTTTAACCCCCAACACCAACATCATGTGGATTTTGGACTTTTCCAACAAATCAAAATTTTATGTTTTTAATGCAAACTCCACGTTTTGCTCCCTACCCATAAACTGACAAACGCAATTAGTCACTCAATTCCTTTTCCTTTGTCACTTCCTTCCTAAGGGATCATTTTCATCTTTTTCTTCTATTTCAAACTTTTCTGTTAGCAAACAATCATATATTTTGTATACGTCAAAGAGTTTTCGACAAGTAAATTAAATTACACTCAAACTCCTTGTCTAGATATATAGTATTCCACTCATGTCTCTTTTGTTTTTCTCATCGTATAAAATACTTTCTAAAATTTATAATGCCATGACAGATACACTGCTTCCTTTTCTTATATACTAAATCAAAAGCTTATTCATTAGGATTCACAGACATGGACAGTGCATCAAGGCTAGATTCTGATTCAACTGTCATACTCCAAAGGACAGAAGAACACAGCACTACAACTTCTGATTTGTTCATTAACACATAAATACTTTTCTCCTTGTGAAGATGTTAGGTAAATTCAGTCTCAATCTTTCAAACATATCATGGAAGTCTTCATAATTTTAATGTTTTAAAATAATACCATGTACCACTTAATATCAAGTCAATAACAAGACAAACATTCGGTCATATCATGTCTATGATCCTTGGCATGTAACACAACATGTCTAGATGTGTATATCAAGTCATTAATAAGCGATGATAAGCACAATTTTCAGAAGTAACTATAGTTGATGACAAGGTGAAGATCAAACAAAATAAAAACATATTGTAGTACAAAACACAGTCTGGTTGGACAGGTTTGGTTGAGAAATAGAGGTGCAGTGAGTTCTGGAGGGACAAATGGGCCATCCGAACGTGGGAAGAGAAAGATAAGAGGATCTAGACATAGATTATGGTACCCATTTATGTACTTCCTATCTGCACCCATCGACCTGTGTCCTGGGGATATGGGACCATTTTGTGTTACACTTTCAACAATAAATAGGATCAACTGTTCTAACCTATCACTCACTTCTCAAAATAAAAACTACCATTCACTCTTACTCATTACGGATATATATATAATAAAAGGATACTAGAAGCTCACATAACGAAATGTGTTTAGTTCATTTTATGTATTAAAAAAGAAAACCATTTGTATAGTATTTATTTACCCATATTTTCAAATGGGTCAATTGCCTCTAGGTTTATTTCTTGTCACAATAGGAGTATGCTCAATTTTCATAGTTTGAATGATTAAATATGATGTGAGTGTGTTTGGTTAAAATTTTGAATTTTGCATGTGAAGTCATTCGAAACAAAGGTTTAACTAGTATTTCTCGATATTTCATAAATATTTTTTTATCATCAAAGAATAAAAAAAAATGTTTTAACCTTTATATAAAAGAAGATACATAACCATCAATGATTTTCATCTCTGCCACAACTCAGAAAGCATAAAAAAAAATGTGGTATAGCACATATTGAAATTGCACTCATAACCCTGCATAATCCCTCAAATTGATAGAACTCCCAAAGAGATGTTAGCTATAGTAGGTCTGTTTATAGAGCATAAAGAAAAAAATATACACCTCTGTTGCAAAATGACATTTTCATATTGTATTATGTACTACTCTCATTAAAAGAGCCTAATACTATTGAGCAAATCCTACCACTTTGCACTTGCTCACAGTGTGTTATGATAGCACCATGTAGACAATGTTAGCATAGTTTTTTATTGCTTGTTGATTAGTCCTGCATCCCATCTTGATACCACTTGACACCCTTTACAATGCTTCTCTGCATACTTCGCTGCTGATGTGTGGACTGAAAGCTCCTCACCCTATACCTGTATATACAAAAAAACTGATATAAGTCTTATTCCCTAAGAAAACCTTCAATACTCCTCTATACACCTAAGCATTCTAACATCTCAATAGTTCATGTTATTTACTCTAACTTTAATTTCTGAGTTGTACCTTGTAGGTACTCCCCCTCCTTAATTGGTAGTCTCTAACAATTATGTTTTTCTTCCCTACTACATTCTCCTTATTAGGATATCATAAAATTTTGAGATATGTTAAAGGAGAAAGACATAAATCAGAACAAGAAAATTTTGTTTTGGTTAATTTAACTCTTAATTCTAAGTTGAGCTACAATAAAAAACATTAATCCTGTTTACCACCCCCATTTATGAAAACAATTTGATTTCTATAACACCAGATCCCTATAAGATATGTCATTCACACTCCTTTCTAAATTGAAATGAACAAAGTGATGTTTTGGCGATTTAGGCATTATTGAGCTAATACCTATCCAATTATTGCATAGATTCCAAATACTCCAAGTCACCTTACATGTAAAAAGAAAATGATTTGTATCTTTGTTCTCCTTATTACACACTGTGCATAAAGTATTGACAACTAGTACACCCTAATGAGCCAGGTTGATAGTAGTTGCTATCCTATCCAACATGACTTTTGCAAAGAACTGAGCTGATAGAAGAATATACCCTTTCCAAAAGCTTCTAACACTACAAGAAAATCATGAAATAATTTTAGAAACTAAAAAGAAATTTGGTTTCTAAATTAATTTATATTATTTTCTATTATTGTTAAATAGTTTCTAAATTGGTATCTAATTAGCAACCAAGGTTTTTGCTACCAAATTTAGAAACTAAATAATTGGTAGTTAAAACCCTAGTTGCTAATTGGATAACAAATTAGAAACTATTTAACAATAATAGAAAATAATAGAAACTAATTTAGAAACCAATTTTTTTTTTTAGTTTCTAAAATGGTCTCTATTTTAGTTCCTATTGTAACTAATTATTTTGGTTTCTAAAAATTGGTTTTTATTTCATGATTTTCTTGTAGTGTAATTAAAAAATCCCTCATTTTACCCAAAAATGCTATCTTGCAACAAATTGCTAGTTGAACTCAGTTAATATAAGTTTGACTTAGAATTTTTCCATTTCCATGTGAGCAAGATCGAGTTCATTAATGTAATAGTTTATAGGCTTTTTCAAGTGGGATCTCTTGGGTTTCTTAAAATCTGACATAATCTTTTTGTTGGAGTGAAGTGATGAGTTATTAGGTTTGTATTAGAATCACCCCTCATATGGTTATGAGGTGCAACCTTATGGTCATGCACTACAAAAAAAAATCATGAAATAGAAATTAATTTTTAGAGACCAAAATAATTAGTTGCAATAATAACTAAATTAGAGACCATTTTAGAAACTAAATAAAATATTAGTTTCTATTACTGTTAAATAGTTTATAATTGGTATCTAATTAGCAACCAAGGTTTTAGAGACCAAATTTAGAAACTAAAATAATTGGTAGTTAAAACTTAGGTTGCTAATTAGATACCAATTTAGAAACTATTTAACAATAATAGAAACTAATTTAGAAATCAATTTTTTATTTAGTTTCTAAAATAGTCTCTAATTTAGTTACTATTGCAACTAATTATTTTGGTTTCTAAAAATTGGTTTCTATTTCATGATTTTATTGTAGTGATGTAAATATGGGTGGAGTGAATTTAGACTTAGATGGGCTATCTATTAATGCTTCTTTATTGCAAAATGGTTGGAGTATCCAAGTAGTCACATTTAATACATTCTTTGTTGTTGATTAAAATATAGAAAGTATAGCCTTTTGGTTTCTAAAATGCACCTAGGCAATAATGAATAATGTTTGTGTCTTCTTCCTCCATAAATTCATTTTTATAATATTTGATTACATATATATGATCAAGTACACTATTTGCAATTGATTTTGTCTTGTCGCTAATGTTACAATGGTGCCTTTGTCGGTCTTATGAGGTTTTACTAAGGGTTATGCCATTATTTCGACTTCTTTCAATGTTTTCTGGAAGAAGGGCAAATTGAATTGGACCCATACTACTAAAGCAGCGTTTAACTCTCTCAAGAAAGCCATGATTGAGGCTTGTCTTCTAGCTTTGCCTAACTTCTCTCTTCCATTAACATGAGACTGACTCGTCAGTGTCATTCTAAAGCAAAAATGTTCATCTTATTGCTTACTTCAACAACTAATTTTGTCTTTCTCTCATTGGACCTTCCACTTGTATATCATGGAGTTACATGAAAAATGGAGCTTTTACTCATCTGCTGCAAACAAATAACCCCCACAACATTACATTTCTATGGGGTTGAATAAAAGTTAAAAACTCTATAACTATTTTGCAAGACTATAGAGAACAAATGCTCTAGTGGTGACTATCTTGTAATTCAAAAAGATTTTACAATTTTTTTTTTTCAGATGACTTATGAAAGATATTCACTACAAGAAAATCATGAAATAGAAACTAATTTTTAGATACCAGAAATAATTAGTTGTTATAGTGACTAAACTAGATATCATTTTAGAGACTAAAAAAATTTTGGTTTCTAAATCAGTTTCTATTATTGTTAAATGGTTTTTAAATTGGTGTCTAATGAGCAATCAAAGTTTTTGGTACCAATTATTTAGATTTTAAATTTGGTACCAAAAACCAAAATTATTTTTTATCTCTAAAAATTTGTTTTTATTTCATGATTTCCGTGTAGTGATTCAAAGTTACTAATAATATTTTCTTTTACAACAAACACTCAAAGAAAACATTAAATAGTAACAAAATTAGAGATAAAATAATTTTAAAAAGTTAAAAAATAAAAAATCAGACTTGCAAGTACGATTTTAAAAATATTAAAAATAAATTTTAGAAGCATGATTTAAAAATATTAATTAAATAAAAAATCCTGTTTCCAAATATAATTTCAATAACAAAATAAAAATTTATCTGTAAGCACAATTTTCGCTTGAATAAAATTACTACAGTAAAACTCGTCTTTCAAAACATAACTTTTTATTTTTATTTTGGAGTCATACTTTGAAATATAATTTAACTAAATTCATAAAATTTATCATTTTCATACTACCAAGATTAAATTGCACCATTTTTATTAAAAAATTATTTAAACTCTCCATTAGTTATAATGTATTTTCTGATATTAAAAAAACAAGCCCTTAACAAATCCTAATAAAAGAAAACTTTTTTAAAGTGACTTTTGAGCTCATCCAATAATCAATTAATTTCCTCCTTAGTCCAAACAAAATGGTAGCATCTATGAACCACAAAAGACCTATTACAGTACTCCAAAGTTCATGGTGGCATCGTGTGCTATGTGCATATTTATTTAAACTATACTTTTTTTATATATTTATATGTACTACTATAATTTATATATATATATATATATAAAGAGAGAGAGAGGCATTTAAATTTTGAATATTTAATATATTTTATTGAAAACTAACCATTTTATATAAAAACTAATAATTTATTATCACTACTAGAAGATAATTATTAAAAAATCAATTTTAAAATTAAATATAATTAATTATTATATTAAATAAATTAAATACTATTTTATAAACTGACAAAATTATTGAATTTACTTCTATTATTAATAAAATTTATAAATTATATTTAATTAATTATCAAGATTTTTAACTATCAATTATTTTAAATTTTAAAATTAATAACTAAAATCCTAGTATCATAACTTATACTATGCCTTAATTATAAATAAATCTGTCACTTAAAAAAAAGTTTCACAAAACTATGTCGTTTTCTCTTTTTTTTTTTTATCTTTTAATGTTTAAAAAAAGGCATTATTATTAATGAAATAATATTTAGTGACAAAGCAAGTGCTGAAGTCCCTTTTTAACACCTTTAACTAATTTTTAAGCCAAAAATCTCATTCCCACCTGAGTGACATGTTATTGTCATGTCAACATCTGTAGCCATTACAATTGTTATTGGCAGAAGAGTTCTTCTATTTAAATTATACATCTGAAAATAAAGAAATAAAAAGTAAATATTTAACCTTAATATTAACTAAAAAAATCATTAAATAAAAACTAATTTTAAAGAATAAAAATATTTAATTAATAAATTAGATATTATTTTAAAAATTAAAAAAATTATTGATTTCTAAATTAGTTTTTTATTATTAATAAATAGTTTTTAAACTGGTATATAATTAACTATTAAGGTTTTAACTATTAATTATTAAAATTTTAAATTTGATAATAAAAATATTAGTAGCTAATTAAATATCAATTTAAAAATCAATAATTTTTTTAATTTCTAAAATAATTTCTAATTTAATTAATATAAAAATTAATTATTTTTTGTATTTAAAATTAATTTTTGTTTAATGATTTTAGATAAGTAGAAGGATGAAACAAGAACCTTACATGAATTTTTTTGAACTCAAACCTAATGATTAAACTAAAATAAATGTACATCTCTAATATTCATGTTATAGTTATACATCAAGATATGATAATTATACATGAAATGATAACAATATTTGTGTGAGAAGAGAATGTTTTGATGGGAACTCCACTTTGAAGCAGTCGTTTGTGTATGATGCCTACATGCACTAAGAAAATTGATTGGGAAATAAATATTCAGAACACATAATGGCTTCATTAATTAGTTGTTAGAATGATGATTACCTTGTGGGATTGTAAAAGGTTGGAAGCATATTGTCACTGGAAAGTCTGCTTGCTTGAAGGGCTACCCATCTTGTCTGTTACAATGATAGTGTTCAAAAAAATAAGACATTCAGAGCTAATGATTACATATGCTCTATTATTGGCCTAGCAACACTTTGCTTTCTTTTACCTCCATTGGTTTTCAGTTCATGCACATTATTGATCCCTCTAGCCTCATGAAAAGTGAAAAAGAAAGACCAAATACAAGAGATCTAATATAAAAGAAAGTGAAAATGATATGTATTCAACTTTTTAGAGACACATAAGTATGATGTTAAACTGATTTTCACATTTTAACCCATAAAATATGTGTATGAATATGGGACATGTACACAAACTTTCTCAATAATCAAAGTTGAATCAAGTGTATAAAATTTAAATTCTTTTATTAACAAAAATAATATAGTAAATAAGAATAGTCCTTTCATCAGTTTAGATCTTTGTTTGGAGGGTTATGCTAATATGATAGCAATTAGTGTTTAGCAGGATAAAAATTATTTCAGGTCATGAGTATGATTCTTTGTGACATGTTGTTGAGTGAGATATTGTTATTGTGGGTTTTCGATTGTTACTCTGGATTGTTTTTGTGTATATTGTGTTTTGTCTTGACTAAAAATTGAGTATAAGGAACTTGATAAGATTTTATGAATCTTTTATGTATCTTTGTAGAGTCAAAATGTTGAAGATGTTCATTACAGGCATTTATGATACATTGTAATAGTTTGTTCACTCGATATTTGTCTTTGATTTTTTTAAAAAAATTAATGTAACAAAGTTATACTATACAAAAACAAATTTTAAATTGGATAGATACAAATTATCATCCTTATATTTTTTTTTTAAAAGTAAATAAAATAAAAGAAACATCTAAATAATATTTCAACCTAAAAAAAAATAAAAAGAACATTTAAAGGATATCTCAGGTAGATAACCTCAAAACTAACAATTAAAAAAATAAAAACAGTGGCAACCAACAACCATTATCACAAAACCCCATGATTTGATCCTATTGAAAACTACCCCTGCAAAAAATTCAAAACGAAAGCAGATGTCATTGGATGAAAAATACATGTTTTAGATCCTTCATGAAAACATGAAAGTAGAAGAAGAAAAAAATGTCCAAAATGACATGGTTCTTCCTGAAAGTGTTAAAGGTGTTTTAAAGAGAATAAGCTTTATGATGAGCCCTAAGTGAGTGGTTGTTGCATGTAAATTTCCGTGATAATAAAGTTTCGAAAAAGTTGAAATGGTTAATTTGAATATATCCCCAGGTTCAGAGATTGAAAAGGTGTAGTTCTGCAGTTGAAGGTTGTCTTATTCAAAAAAATGGAGAGCATGGCTCGTGTTATGATTCTCACCTGTTGCTACAAAAAGTGAAAAATATTGAAATTTGTGATCGTTGTGCATTGCGACAAAAAAGTTTGGAATCCTCTGAGGCTGTGATGTAAATGAGGTTCAGAAGCTAAGATAATGCTATATATCACATCACTTTACAAAATCTTTCCAATGTATTTCCAACAACACTGTTTTCTTAGCTCAAATGATTCTCTAAATTACAACGTATGTTCAATGTACTTGTCCTCTTTCTAAACTCCACTCGATCACCCTCTCCTATATTATAGGCAAATGACGACTCTTTCCAAAACATCATTCAAAACCCACAATATCAATACTTTAATTAAACAAATAAAAATTGTTTTTTTTCAAATAATTAGAATAATTAAAACAATACATATTTCAATTTTTCTTTTGCATTTTTAACTACGTAGTTTTAAAATAAAATTATAAACCTTGTATATTTCACTAGCTTATATAGGTTATATGAATAATGTTCTCGAAATGGGTTGGAATCAAGAGAACAAATTGAACATTCCTTGGTTCGATGATCTCTTTCTTCCTTCTTCTAAAAGCGGATTCCTCAATTTTCTTTCGTTATTCTACCTCTCATCCTCATGAACTTCAAACTCGGATGGTACCAGCAAAAGGCACTCCGACTTTCAAGTGAGAATTTGGTATTCGACACTCGGCGCTGTTAATACGGTATAATAACGTACCTGATTATTTGAATTTGTGCCTATTTATATTATTATCGTGAGCCCTTTGTTATTGGGCCGGATTAGGGAGTTAGGTTATGCTTAAGAATACATTACCTAGTGTTTGATCGTTGATTAAGCTCATTATGTTGTTTAGGCGTAATGGTCTTTGTAGTGTCGGTCAGTTTGGACTGGGTACCTAGTCATAGTCTCAGTCGTGTGGACCCTACAATACAAGTAATTTTTCCTTTTAAATATTAGTTTCAAGTTTTATATTTATTAATTTTTCTTATATTTATTATATGACACGTCCAGAGTCATATGAATGTGAAATTGAAGACGAAAAGTTGCAAAATTGCAGCAGTTCCTTGTTCCTTCTGGTTAGGCAGGTGGGAACAATATTTCTCCCCGTTAGTTAGTGGCCGTTAAATCAAAAGCCACACAATTCTAAATGCTTATATACTTTTTTTCGTTTTCATAAAACTTCTGTTCAACAATGATCGTGTGCTAATTTCCATCCAGAACCCATTGGATCACATTCATGCATAGTTCCAACAACTCACTCCAATAGTAGATTCATGTAACAGAGATTCAGAAAGGGACAAATAAAAATTGAATAAGATGTTTTGTCACAAACAAAGGTCACTAGACACTGTCCAGAATAGTAGATTTCAAGTGTGTTAGTCCAATGAATAGGAGGAAAATATGAGACTAAGAAGAAAATTAAGGATATTGTCAAGAAGAATTAAATGATAAAAGGTATATATTTGAAACTTCAGTCTTCAATCAAGTTAAATTGTTTCACTTAATCAATTTAGTTTATTTCAATTAGTTTTTGTTATTGTAATAAAATGATTAATGAAAAATTCTCTAATTTGAGTTGAGAGTTGATAAGTGTCATAAGTAATATTTCATATTAAAATATAAATATTTATAGATATTAATTGATAAAATAATTATAATTTTTTTTAAAATTGTCTTAATTTCAGGATTTTAGGAAGAAATGAAGATTAAAGAGTAAAAGAAGAATATACAAAGATAAAAAAGGAAAGCTGAAACGTTCCAACACTTGCCTAAGCTCACCTAAGTCAGAAGCTCCCAGAGGATCTCCCCAAGCGAGCTTAATCTCGCCCAGGCGAGATCATTCCAGAGATGCTAGACTTGTTTTCGTCCAACCACAATACAACCTATAAATTACCTAACAATCATAAACATATATTGACAAGAAAAACCACCATGCTTATTCAACAAAATCCAAACGGAAACCTTGCAATTTAAAAAATTTACCTTCCAGCAATTTAAACATCCACAGAAGAGGGAGTTGCACCTTTGAAAAGTTGGAGGTGAAGGTGTTGGAGCTGAAATAAATAAATAAATAAAATTTCACCAAAATTCAAAAAGAAAAAAAGCTAGGGAGAGAAGAGAGTGTTGCGTAGAGGAAGCGCTAGCAGAAGAAAACAGATAGGGAGAGAGCACTGGTGGAGGTGTTGGAGATCCTAAGTGGGTGCAAACCTCAATCTCATGAACCGGTTTTATGGGATTGAGTTAGACTTAAAGTGCACTTCATAATAGGAGGGACTACCGTGGAAGAGGAGTTAACGGCGGAAGGAGGAAGGCACCAACGGTGAGTTAACGCGGGAGTGAGTAAAGAGGGAGAAAAGAGAAAATTAGGTTTTTTTCATTTTGGGGATTTAGAAATTGAAGGAAAGTGAAGGTGCGTGAGACAACACCACTATTTATTAAACATTTTGCGTTGACTCACGTCGATGCTAAAGGACGCAACCATTGACACAAACTTTACGTCAGCTAAGACCGACACAAAATCACTTTCTCGTAACGTCTGTCATGCATCAAACTGATCCACACAACTTTTCGTTTGCGTTGACTTTTCGTGGGTTTAACTGACAGAATCCACATCCTTCTCTTGACAGATGTAAATCTTACCCAACTAATACATTTTTTTTTGTGATGTATCAAAGGCATTGCCATAAATATAAAGCATAAAGAGGTGGTGGCTCACAATTACATCATAAATATGTCAATAACATTGTTTTAGTTATTTATTTTACATTCGTGTTTGCACTACAAGAAAATCATTAAATAGTAACCAAATTTAGAAACAAAAAATAATTAGTCACTATATTGACTAAATTAGATACTAATTTAGAGATTAAAAAATTATTAGTATCTAATGCAGTTTCTATTATTAATAAAATATTATAAAATAGTTTCTAAATTTGTATATTTTTTATCAGCAAGAAACAAATAAATTAGTTTCTAAAATACTAATAGAGACTAATTTAGAATGCAAATAGTTAGTAACTAAAACCTTAGTAGATAATAGTTAGATACCAATTTAAAAACTACTTTATAATTTTTTATTAATAATAGAAACTACTTTTGATATCAATAATTTTTTAGTTTATAAAATGATTTCTGATCTAGTCAATAATATAATAACTAATTATTTTAAGATCTATTTAATAATTTTTTTTAGTGTTGTGTAGATAGTAATTTTATAAATTTGTGCCTATTATTATGTAAGTATTGAAGAAAACAATACTAATTGTCATGATTTGATTACTTGAACAAAATCTGATCTTGCATGACATGTGACGTAAAATTTTCTAATCAACCAAACGTTTTTAGAGAGTGTGTAAACTGAATAGTGATTTCTATATGACATGCCACCTAGATGTAGTAGTTATTTAAAACAAAAATGTCATATAACATTTCAAATCATCTCATGAATTAACAATAATGTCACTTGTAAAGAAAAAAAAAACTATATACAAGTCTTTTAATTGCTGTATATGTAATTTTCTATAATAGTTTGTATAATATTTTGTATAATATTTTTAATCCAAATATTTATATTATATAAATTATTGAAATAAAAACTCTAATTCTACTTCAATAGCCACACAAATAGCATCTAACTAATCCTTTAGCACAAATATTTCAAAAATGACTTTGTTTTAATGTTTTATTTGCCTATGTTACGTCAATTTAATCAACCACCCTACTATTACCCCGCGTAAGTTACTATGTGGAACAAATAAAGGATAGCGCAAATTTGTATAGACTTTTTTGAACAATTGTTTTAGTTGACGGAAAAATATATTTTTCATTAGACCGAATGAATAACCGTGTTAGACTTTAATTAGTTATTGTTTGGCCCATTTAATTCATACTAATATTTTTTAATTTTTTTAACAGAAGAGTGATAAACTATTTTTGAAATCTTCTTTTTGATACAGGATAAAGTTTGATCTTAGATTTCGTTAAAGATATCATCAACGATTTTTTCGTTCTCTGATCGGTGTCTTAAATCTCTTATAGGCAGTTGGAGTTTTCTTGAGGTACACTACAAGAAAATCATGAAATAGAAACCAATTTTTAGATATCAAAATAATTAGTTGAAATAGTAACTAAATTAGAGACCATTTTAGAAAGTAAAAGAAATTTTGGTTTCTAAATTAGTTTCTACTATTGTTAAATAGTTTCTAAATTGGTATCTAATTAGTTTCTAAATTAGTTTCTCTCATAGGAGAGTTGTATTGTAATACCCTAAAGCGACTAAAGTGAGTCACATTTATTATATATTTTCTTGTTGATAAAAATAAACTTTTAAAAAAATAGAACATTTATTTATATTCATTAAAATAAAGTTTGAAATGCTAACCGCGTTTAACATAAAGATGTTTTATATATATATATATAAAAGAATAATATATATAATAAAAAATAAATTAGAAATAGTATTATAAAATTTTATTTTATTTTTTTATTTCTCTTAAACAAAATCACTTTCATTTCTAATTTTTGTTTTAGTATTATATCTTTCCAGTCTAAAAACACTAAGAAAAAAGTGTTTGTGATTTGGCAATGAAGTAATAGTAATAGAAAAAGGAGGGGTTGTGTTGTAAGGGGTGTATAAAAAAGAGTGATGAGAATTGCACAAACGTTCCTTAATTGAGTGATGAAATGTCAATCATTTCATTATTGAGACAGCAGGCATCAATCAAATTAATGGGATGAGAGTGACAAATGAGACATAGATAGTGACAAAATATGCTCTTCCCATTGCCACTCATAAAACGAGCACAGAAAGATAACAACTGGGGTTGGAGTGTCTGGTTGGTTCAAAGGATTTGGATGATTAGTTGTTACAATGTCACTGAACACCTCAACATAAACATGAATGTCGAGTGAAATGTGCAAATGTTGTTGTTGATGATGATGATGATGTTGAGATGAAGGAAGAAGGAGAAGAAGAAGAAAGAAGAAGAAGAAGAAGAAGAAGAAGAAGGTTGTGAAAATGCAGAGATAGGAGACATCTATGTTCTCTGTCACATAGTACTTCCTCAAATTCCATGCACGTACGGCTGTGTATTGGTTACAGCACTATCCGCCAATCAAAGTGACATGGATACGATGGTGTTTTTAGCACTGTGGATTGAAAAAAGCTGCTGCTGTTGTTGTTTTTGTTCGTTTCTTCGACCACGTGATCTCATTGCTTCTGTGTTCTGCCTGGCTTAGATCCCCATAAAGATCTCCAATATCTTACAAACAGTCCCCCCACAACCCTTTCTCTCTCTCTTTTCTTTCATTTTCTCACATTCATGCATGCCAAACTACTGCCAAATACATCTAACCATCAACACTCTTCTTATCTATAAATATTCACACATATAATTATTTACCCTTTTATTTCATACATTCCAACATTTACTCTTTTAGTGTCCCTTGCTTTAAAACATTGTCTAATGTATCACAGATGCTCATCAAAATAATCTATCAGAGAAACTTCACACCAATTCTTTAATTATTTGAGTATTTTTAATGGAATCTTTATTAAAAAACAGAAATAAAAGACATGGCATTAATTAATAACAAAGATCAAATGACATAATACTTAAAATAAATAAAAATAATAAAATACTAAATAAGACAAAAATGTCTTAATATTGAATTGAAGATATCTAAATGTATAAATTAAGTGTTTTTAAAAAATGTAACTATGAGCTAATTTTTTTTGGCTTATAAAAAAATTTGATAGACTTTTTAAGGGATTATTGTGTCTAAGTAGTATGATTTTGAGTTTTGAGTTATGGAATTTTTTGTTTTATAAAAAAAAAAATCATTAAATAGAAACTAATTTTAGATACTAAAATAATTAATTACTATATTGACTAAATTAGAGACTATTTTAGAGATTAAAAAAAAATTTATTTTCTAAATTAGTTTATATTATTCATAAATAGTTTATATTATTCATAAATAGTTTATAAACTGATAACTAATTAGCTACCAAGATTTTTGTTACCAAATGTAGAATATAAATAATTGGTACTTAAATCTTTGGTAGCTAATTAAATATCAATTTAGAAAATATTTATCAATAATAGAAACTAATTTAAAAACCAATAACTTTTTTAGTCTCTAAAATCGTATCTAATTTAGTAAATAAAACAACTAATTATTTTTAGCCTCTGGTTTCTATTTCATAATTTTTTAGTAGTTTATTATAAATTAAAAATATTTGTTAGAAGTTTTGAAACAGGAATGGGGAGTTTTTCCCTAAAGTATAAGAATGATTATGGCTTTACTAGTGCCATTATAGGGATTGCTCGGAATATTGGGCTGCATGTGTAGTGTATTGCTTATGATAATACACAAGAAAAAAGTGTGGAATCTTGAATCTCAGTCGCTGGTGGTGCCAACATATTACATCTCTATTCTATTCCCAAGTTGAATTTCAATTTCACCCAACATTTCCAAGACACGTACCTGGACCTACACAACAAGGGCATGGTATATATTTTCAGGACACCAAAATTTACTTTACAAAGACAAACCCTTTTCCTCTTCCTGCCATTATTTTTCCCCCTCCTTCTTTTCAACAGATAAGGAGATACTCCTTTCGTTAGGTACAAAACCTAACTATCGCTGTTTCAACATGTGACAAGGTAATACCATATTAATAATACCTAGCAGTTTATAACAAAAGTCTTCTTTTTATTATTTTTTTCTTCTGTATTTATTAGTCATGCATGAAAAACTATCCTCAAAGATCACAATCTTCAAAACGAAGCATTGTAGAATATATATGTTCTGCAGAATCATACTTGGTGGAGGCTCTTTGAATATGATAGCTCCTCTTACCAGCGAGATCTATTGGTCAAAGATTGTTCTTTGAATACCCTTTGTTCTTTCTCTCATTAATTTTCCCTCCCAATCAATGTCCTTGCCTTGGACCTCCAATTTCACATTTCTAACAACACTTCAGTACATATATTTTATACAGTTCAATAATTGTGACATGATATATATATATATATATATAAACATCACAAAAACTCCCCTGAAAGCTAGCAATAGCCAAACTAAATTATTATTTAACAGTTCACTGGATTCTATTGCGTGTGCACAGCATGCAATTGTTTTCTTCCTATATTCTGATGAAAGGCATGGCAGGTGCTTTTCATTTTATTTTTTTTTAATGTTCAGACACCACGTAAGGTGGCCAGATTAATTAATTAGGTGTAGTTGAATGAGTAATTAAGCAGTGCTAATTAGTTATTTGATCCTCCAACTTAGAGATTTAATAATTGGCTAAGAAGATGTTGAAAGTGGGGGGAAGAAAATCATGTCATGGAAGAGACATTCATAGGGCTTATCTATTCTGAAGGAGGCACATTGTTGTGTTATAGTTAGCTTTCGTTTTCCTTGATAACATATATGTTGGAACAGATCATGGTCTTCAACAGATCTTGGCCCCAAGTAAATCTGGTGTGATGTCTCTCTCAGTTCCCATTGATATCACCCTTCAATGAATTAGAAAAGTTTAATTCAATAGTTTGATCCAAGGGAAGAAGTCAATGGTCCCGGGAAAGAAAATCTTCAGAGATCCTTTTGATAATCACCCCATTTTGACTCTCTCTTTAAATTCTTCAAATTTAATTTTTTTCAATTCGTAATATAAAATATGAACGCTGTTTGAATTGACTAATTTTGACCAATCTTTGACCCTAAGATAAGAATCCAACGGCTCCAACTCAACTGCATTATTTATTTATATTTTACCATGTTATCGCCAACAATGGAAGAAGCTTGTGTGTTCTGTTGCTGGGAATCTTGGTTATTTTGATGATGTTACAAACACAATCACAGAAAAAGCAATTAAAATCTTGTTTGCTGATTTTTCTTATTGTTATTGGTGTTTTTAATATCTGATTTGTCTTTTTTTCTTCGCTATATGTATATATTATTTTTTAGTGATAAAAAAAAACTATTTTGGAATTTCTAACACTTCATTAAATTTATTTTTATTTCCTAGCTCCTCATTAAAAAAATTGCTTTGCACAAATACTTCATGATTTTTCATATGAGGGACCAAATGCAATCTCTCCATCGTATCTTTGAATTTGACATTTAGCATCCCTCCCTTTTTACACACACAATGTACAAAATTTTTGTTACAATGCACAATTTGGTTTGAATATTTTTCTATCCCAATGGAAAATAATGGGAGAGCATTACTAAATCAAACATGTTTTTTCATCATATATATACTTGTTAAAATATAAAATAAAATAATCTAATATTTTTTCACCTCATTTTTTATATTTATATTAATTTTTTCACAATGTTTAGCACATTTAAAGGGTATCATGTGATAAGTTTTTTATTAATTTGAAGAAAAATGAGTTAAATGAAAAAATGGAAGAAAATCCTTATAATAAATCCAGCCCATTCTCTCTCTATCTCTACATGTGTGAAATTAAATATTTTCCCATATCCTCCTTTATCATGCAAAGTCCTCTTCCATTCTATATATAGCCCCTACCTCCTCCACCTCCATTCCCCACTACAACAAACACCAACAACCAAAAAATTCCATCCACACTAAACACAACAAACCACTCTCTCTTCTTTCTTCTCTCTTCTCTCATTCTCCAAATCAAGAAAATGGTACCTCACAAGCACCCTTCCCCCACATACTTCATCCTCTTACTCATAACCATCACGCGTTTGATCTCCACAGTTGGAAAAACCTCCCAATGGAAGGCTGTTTTACCTGCGGAGCTTGCCGCAGTGGACCAAGATGTCTTCGACAAGCTCCGAGGAGATTCCGAAGCCCTTCAAGGAAGAGTTTCCAAGGACTACGGCAACATGGCCCGGGAAGTCCCGCTGGCGGTCTTCCACCCGGCGTCGGCGAATGACATCGCGCGGCTCATCAAGGCGTCGTACAAGGGCGCTGTCCCCTTCAAGGTGGCGGCGAGGGGACAAGGGCACTCCACGCGGGGGCAGGCCATGGCACGTGGCGGCGTGGTGGTGGACATGGCAGGGTTCAGAGAGAGGGGCAGTGGTGTGGGGATAAAGGTGAGCAACACGGTGGACCCTTCGGTCGGTTACTTTCACTACGCTGATGTTGGAGGTGAACAACTTTGGATCGATGTTCTTCACGCCACTCTCCAGCATGGACTTGCACCTCTCTCTTGGACTGATTACTTGTACTTGACAGTCGGAGGAACTCTCTCCAATGCCGGCATCAGTGGCCAAACCTTCCGCTATGGTCCTCAAATCTCCACTGTTCGTGAAATGGATGTCATTACTGGTATCAATCACTACCTTTTTTCTTTATCACCAAAGAAACAATATATACATAACAATCTTTCTTCACCAAGATCCAACCATATATAAAAAAACCTTAAGAGAAACTTACAACACAACTCTTCTAACCAACTGTTCAAAACTAGTCCTGTTAAAAACCACAACCGGCAGAACAAGCTAAAACTCCCTCACTACCCTAACATACATATATAATAACAATAACTTTTCTTTTTAACAAACCTAGATATATACCATCTTGAACTGTTGTTTTGTTTATGTCATTTTCCAATCAGAATTGAAGCCTTCTGTCTAAAATCAAGATAAAACTTGAACTCTGATGAGAAAATGACCCCAATAGTGCTGCATAAAGTGAAGTTTGTATCTAAGTTTTGTTTATTGGGAGAGTGTGGGCTCTTAGATTTGTAACAACCATCTGAGTTTAAATAATCAGGGTTTTAATATTGTGAGAATTGGTCATTGGACACCTTGGAAAGTGTCAGAGCTTGGAAAGGAAGGAGAGAGGGAGATTGGAAGGGGAAAGGAAATAAAATAATTGAGGCAACCAAGGTGCTGTGGTTCTTAATGTTTTCAGAACTTCATTGCAACTTCGGCTTTCATATTTTAAAGCAAAGAATTTAAGAAGTTGCGATGCATCAGACTGTGATTGCGATAGAAATTTACAAAATCTTGCTTTCTGGAACTGTTCTTTGTTTTTTATTAGGATTGTTATGAGTTTCACAGACTTACTACTGGTCCAAGTCGTTTTTTTTTTCGTCAATTGTTTTATTAAAAAATAAAGTGGCAGCTGAATTTTAATTTGCTCAAATGTTTGTTAAAAGAACATGTGCATGCATGCAATGATGCATATTAATTATTATTATTTGTGTTTTAATAAAGTTTTGGTTTGGTTCAGGAAAGGGAGAAACTGTGACATGCTCTCCTCAGACGAATTCGGAGTTGTTTCACGGTGTTCTTGGAGGTTTAGGACAATTTGGAATTATTACAAGGGCAAGAATTGCTCTTGCGCCAGCTCCGAAGAGGGTACGTTTAAATCTTGAGAATTGACTAGGACTTTGTCTTGTAGCTTCTCCCTCCAACATTTCATAATTCTACATGTTTTATTATTCAACCATCAAGCTTTACGGAAGCATCGAAATGTCCTTGTCCTAAAAGCTTTATGTCATCATTTTTCTTTGCACCCCATACACATACATAGGTTTCACATTATGTTAGTGCACATTGGTCATCCATGAGAGACACATACGAAAACGAAAACAAGACGAGTTACAGGTGAACAACGTGGACTCTTCAAATTTAAAAAGCATTAAAATGTGTGTTGGAAAAAATGTATATATCTTTGAGACCTTAAGCCGACCAATAATTAGGCTCATCCGAACTCTAATTTCTTTATACAAAAATCAACTGTATTTGAAAATAGTAGCAAGAGCATAGGCCCATACATAAATATGTTTCCACTAGAAAGGATAAGAAAGTTGGTGAGAGAGATGATTGAATTGAATTTCACATAAGGGTTTGAGCAAGAAGTACTCTAGTAGTACTATTTGATGGGACTCATTGCATAAACTATAATCATGTGGTCATTATTGTTTTTCATTTTGTACAATAATGTGTGGTCATTATTGTTTCTCATTTTGAGTATAAGGTCTTGTGATATCAGGTTTGGTTTTTCTGTGTATACGAGTTACATCAGAAATGATTCTTATGTGTATATTATTACTTTATGAATGATGAATTTTTATTTATTGCAGGTTAAATGGATTAGACTTCTGTACAAAGACTTTTCTAGTTTTACCAAAGACCAAGAACAATTAATCTCAATGAATGGAAGGAAACAAAATATTGGTGTGGATTATGTGGAAGGGTCGTTGCTAATGCACCAAGGACCCATAAATAATTGGAGATCTTCTTTCTTCCCTTTAGCCGACCATGCTCGAATAATTTCACTAGTAACTAAACACAGCGTCCTCTATTGCCTAGAAGTTGCCAAATATTATGATGGCCAAAGTGAAAACAATGTGGACAAGGTACATCTCATTCATGTGCAATTGCCTTCATCATCTGTCTTTTCATTTTTAACCCTTTCTCACACTCACTCTCATAATTTTAATGTTGTAATGTTGTGAGTAACATTCTTATTTTCATGTTGGTGTAGGAACTCCAAGTTTTACTCCAAGGATTGAGCTACATCCCAGGATTTTACTATGAAAAAGATGTCTCATACGTTGAGTTCTTGAACAGAGTTCGGAGTGGAGAGCTGAAGCTACAGTCACAAGGACTGTGGGATGTTCCTCACCCGTGGCTCAATTTGTTTATACCAAAATCTCAAATCATGGATTTTGACTCTGGCGTGTTCAAGGACATCATCCTTAAACGAAACATCACCACAGGACCTGTCTTGGTTTACCCCATGAATAGAAACAAGTAATTCACCTCATCAATTCATGTTACTGTTATCAATAGTGTTATTACTATTCGTTTATAACATCAATACCATTAGTAGTTTTCTTCTCTTTACTGACTTGAAATTGTAAAAAAAATTGATCAGGTGGGACAATAGAATGTCAGCATCAATACCAGACGAGGACATCTTCTACACAGTTGGATTTTTGCATTCAAGTGGGTTTGATAATTGGAAGGCGTATGATACTCAAAATAAAGAAATTTTGCAGTTTTGTAATGATGCTGGGATGAAGATTAAGCAGTATCTTCCCCACTACCGCACACAAGAAGATTGGACAAACCATTTTGGCCCTAAATGGAGGAGCTTTGTAGAAAGAAAACAGCAGTTTGATCCAAGAATGATTCTATCACCTGGACAAAGAATCTTTAACAATTTAAACTAGCATAAAAAAAAAAAGAGGTTACACAAATGGTGGGACTACCCAAGTTAGCTAGCTGGCTCAGCACAAGTGTACACATAGGACCCAGAGTTGAGATGATAGGCTTTGTACTTGTTTTTGTTAAGAGGGTGGGGTTAAAAGCTGCATGACTTTGGCATATATGTAGATCAGGTTACACATACTTTAGATACGTTAGGTTGACAAAATCATGTGTGAAAGATGCACACAGCTAGCTGTACCTTTCTTTCTCAAGCTCTCTTTCTCTCTCTCCTTCTTTTCTCTATCACACCACACAAACATTAATTACTTCTTCATCCATTCTTAATCATTTTCATTTTATTTTTTTTAACAAAAGTAAGTAAATAAATACGAATCATTTAAAGGATAATCCAATCCGTATACATATCAATTGCACTATTCAAAAGAACGATCTAATAACCTTGTCGGAATCAGCCAAAACAAAAACATCGAACACACCAAAAACATAACACTACCACCAAGTTTTCAAACATAACAAAAAAACTAATAGAGACTTTAAATCGACATCAAACACGTTAATGAATCAAGACACTAATCAAATAAAAAAAATTGAAACAAAATAAGAAGTAATCCAACAAAATTTTCATTTTCATATTCCACAAAATTTAAACTCATTAATACCAGTTTAAACTCATTAATGAACCAGAGAAAAACAGTAAGATTGATTATGATCACGTTCTAATCCCATATTGAATGAGTGTGTTTGGTGCAGGATTATTATTATAGTTTTGGTTTTGCCTTCCTAATTTTGAACATGTGCACCCTAGCAATAATTGAGATCCTAGGTTAAGGAGGAACATCATTATTGTGTCTAAAATGAGAGTCCTAGCTGTATGGCATAATAATAAATGATCGTAGGTTGCTAGATAGATGTGATAACGCCAAATGCCCTCAAATACTATAATCTCCATTGCGAGATCCTTCCTCTTAATTATATATGCTTAAAAAGATTGTGCTGCTTTACAACACAATACAACAAAGCAACTCATTGCTCCTTAATTAATCCAAAGAATCATCCAATCAAAAAAATGGTTTTCTAGTTTAAACATCAAATTTTGATAATAATTGGAATGGTTACAAATTCAACGTCTTTAAAAAGAGCTAATAATCGCATAATAAAAATAAATAATATATAAGTAAAAAGAAAAACAAACTTATTCACTTACGATTTTTAGTTCAAAATGATGTTTTGCTTTTTTATATGAAATTATTATGAATTTTTTAACAACACCCAACACATTTGTAAGAAAAGTAACCTATATATAAAACCAACTTTAATAGAAAAGGTTTGAGCACAATAATTTATTTTTTTTGGAAGGGATTAATATTCTATTATGGGGAATGTCCTATTTCAAAAAAAGAAAGTTTAGGCATGAATCATTGCAGTAACCAAGGAAAGCAATCTACTTATCTCAATTTTGCGAAGAATTTGGGAATATTGTAGTATATCACAGAAAGGACACACAAGTGGCATAGATGAATATTTTAATTTAAAGTTTTAATTGGATTCTAAATATTTTCCCCAGAAAAAAAAAATCAAGTCAATTACAACTAGACAGCAAGAATACAAAAAAAAAAAAGCAAAAATGTGTCTTCGTGTTAATGAAGGAATACAGCAACGACGTCAATAATTATAAAATGAAATTATCTAAAGTCCTATATATATGTTAAATGATTTTTTTTTTTACAATTTAATAATTGGGAAAAAGATACTTGTCGTGATACATAAATATCTACTAGCCTTTTTTATGTCATATTCTTTTAGTTTTGTTTTTTTTTAATGGAGAAGCACGCCCTGGTATTCTTTTAGCTCTCACTTAGCTTTCAATAATTTTTTTTCTTTCTTATCCAAAATATATATATATATATATATATATATATATATAAAAGTTTCTTTTGATTTCAGTGTCTAAAACACATCAAAAGTGAAATAGGAAAAAAATGTTCTCAAACATATACAAATTTTGAAAATATTTATACATATAATAGACAATCAAATGCAAATATAGTAATTATAACAACGTGGATTTTTTCTAAGTGGCCATGCATCATGCATGGCTTCATTGTTTAAAGGACTTGCATGTCCTAAAGCCATTTATTAAAGAAATAAAAGGATCTTTTTATTAGAAATTGCGGTGCGGAAAATGGCAAAGAGAAAGATTATTACGTATTAAAAAAATCTCTTTTGATTTCTTAAGACAGATTATCCTTGTTTAAATACTCTAATCATAATTTAGCCATTTCATATGTATAAATGTTATTTTATCTACTCTAGCTAGTCATCCTTAGAACTATTCTTATACTTTTTTTTATTTGTATCAGGATGAGTATTGTTCATCTATATATGACTTAAAGGCTTATTTAATTAGGTTATGACAAATATTTTTTATCAACAAATAATTAATAAATTAAAAAAGACATTTAGGGGTGTTTCAACCCTTATACAAGAGCTTTACTATCCAACCATCTTGCTTACAACTCCATAGACATAGACAAAACAATCTTCACCAACAAACAAATACCATATCATTTTGAAATCTAAACTTTTGAAATCTAAATTTTTGAAATCTAAACTACTTGATTAAATCTAACTAATAATGGGGACATAATTGAAGATGTTGGGAATATTTGAAAAATAAAAGTCTTACAATTTTCCCAACATTTCGCTTGGAGACAGACTTATACAAAATAGGATTGCCACAAAGCATAATTTGAGAAGGAGCAGGATAAAATTAATCAATAGTTTATGTATCATGCGAGAAATTGGAGGAGGAAAACATAAATAATTTATTTTTCATATGTAATTCTCGAAAGTCTGGAATTTATGTAATAAGTGGGTGGGGAGAGTATGGTCCAACATATGAATCCAAAGACACATTTTTAGTAGTTTTATCTTTTGCAATTATGTACTAACATAATAGAGCATGGAGATGTATGGGGATAACAATGGTGTGGGTCATATGGAATCATATAAATAAGATAATTTTTAAGAATAATAAGATTGGTTTGTTGGAGATTTTCATGATGGCACAACTAAAGTCAAGGATTTGGCTAATAAGAAAATATATATCCTCAAGTGCTTTATACTTACTCAGATTGGTGTTTAAATCCTGTTGAATGTCTCCAAAATTTAAGGTAAAGGCAAGTCCCAACATGTTAATTGTTGGCTATACCATAGGGATAATTGTCACAGAGCGGGACTATAACATTTAGTGGATTTATGACCTATAAGACTAGAGGAATGTTAGTGAAAATAAAGGGATCTTATGCAAATATGGAGTTTGTTTTTGTGCGTTTTTATCTTTACGAGTCACGAATGGAGGAAAAATGAACATTCAATATAGAGGAAATGAGGGTAGGGAACAACTTCAATTTTTGGTGGTTGGAACAGTTCTAATCAATTTTCAGTGTAAAGAAATTCATAAAGGAACCATGGATAAGTAAGGCGGAAATCAAGAAGAAAAAAACTTTTATATTGCAAGAACAAATTATTAATTGGGGAGGTTTTATGTAAGCTTGTTGGATGGTTTGGGATTGGATCTTGTTTTTGTATAGACTGCAGGTGGTATTTAAATTTAGGGACAATGTCAACACAGTAAGGGGAGGATCTAACCAGCTCCAATTTTTGCATACAGGTAGATGGGTTGACTAATTTTTTTTTTTTATATGGATTGAAATATCCCTGAAATGTTCCTTTTTATTATTTTTATTTTTTTGCGATAAAATACTATTTACCCAGATGGAAAATTGAGGATTCAACACATTTGATACGCCAATTTAAGATGAATCAAGAACGGGAAAATGGGGAAGGAGTTGCTCCAAACTTCCTTTGCAAGGTGTGAAAAAAGTAGTAGAAAGACAGTTGGCAAAGAAGAAAAATACAAAAAAAAACCTTTGTAGTATGCCCAGTGACCATAGATGAAACTATGTAAAAGATGCACTCACACATACAATATCTAATCGATTATGAGAGCAGATAATCAATTATATGACTCAACATAATCGATTAAGATGTGTTTTTTTTTTCTTCAAATTGGTCTGATTTCGCTGTAGTGTTATGTCATTTGCAATGCATATCAAAATTAATATCGAAGGTTGCATATTAGTATTAATTTTCTTTTATATATGAATTAACTATTTTAATAATCTTGATAATTGGTTGTAGTGATTTACCAGTAACATAATTGATATATTTTAGCATTCATGCATGCTTCAAAAATAAAAGAAAATATAAAAATACACATAAAAAAAGAAAAATACTAAATGATAATCAATTACGTTATATATAACATAAAACAACACCATTTATCATACGTTATATAAATAAGTAACTAATTGTGTTATAAAGTTGATGACTTTTTATGGCAAGTGCATCGCGTTGTCAAAAGTAATAATGTGTCCCTAAGGACCGATATCGACCCCACAAGAAATAATTGAATATTCAAGTACAAGATTCTCTAAATATAAAAACAGAATAATAAAAGGTGGTTTGAGAATTGTTTTGATGGCAAGAATTAACAGGAAAACAAATCAAAGAGTTTTTGCTTCAATCGGAAAAATAGGGATTGAGTTTCATCTTTCTCACTCTTTTGTATTTTGATTAACATGACAATATTGTGACTTTTTTTATTGATATTGATGTCTGCATAAAATTCATTTATATGGATTCCTCACATATAAAATGATTAAGATGCTTCCTAAATATCGATTTGTCATATATTTATAAAAACAACTTATCATTAAGACAAGTTTATTCCTAGCACTCAAATATGTTAAGCATTATTGTTTAGGTCATAACCATAAAAATACTTTCCAATCAGATTTAAGATTCTAGATCATGGTAAACCAAGCATTATAAACAAAACAATAATATCATTCATCAATCTAGAACAAAATATTGTATTTAGATATCACCTCAATACATAAGAGTTAGAACAAATTACTCTCAATCTCAAATGGTAAAACTAGTCACACTTGATGACGGTTACAAGCAGGGATGACATGAAAAGAAGATCCATGATGTTTCTCCTTGACAACTGCCTCCTCTAATGTTTCTCACACTTTTATATTTTTTCCAATTGGGTTACAATTCACTGAGTGGTGTCATATTTTACTTAGTTGTCAAATAAATGCACAGGATTGAGGAATCATATCTTTCATCCAAGCCCAAGTCTATAATTATGTCATAGTTATTTTCTTTGCATCAACCTTTGTTGGATTAAACACAACCTTGTTCATGTGCTTCCAAATACACCAAATGACAGAAATCCACAAGTCTCACCATATCTTGTTTCACTCTTTATTAAAACACAAACATTGAAACTGATTAAAGTGTTCCAGTAGTGAAACTGATAAGCATATGACAATACTTTTATGCCCCACAGCAGTGTTAAATTTTTTTTAATTATCACTCATATCGAATTTGCCAACTTTGTGTAATGTAACTGTTGGTGTCTATATCTCACCAAATCCATTTATCCTCCTTGTCCCAGTGCACGATTTGTTATGCTGAGCATATCATAAATTAAGCTAGTTGTGGCTTTTCTACTCGAATCATTTCATCTTGTACTAGACCATCTCCCAAACCTATTAAGTGGTTTTTCTTTAAGTAGGGAGTTGCTATAAATTCTAGGAACTTATTATTAAGCTGGGTATTTTCTACCCAAACATCCTCCTATAGTTTGATTCTAGATCCATAACCTACTTGCCACTCCACATTAAAATCAAACCATTTGTTGTAATCTTGTGCTCCACATACTTGACTTAAGTCATTCCATTATCTACATTTATGCTTGTTTATCCTATCTCCATTTAGGTTTCACCAAGACCCATATTTTGATTTTAAAACATCCTTCCATAAACATATCTCTGAGGAACTCAATCTCCATTTCCACTTTGCCAATAATGCCTTATTAAAGAGCTTTATCTATCTAATTCCTAGCCAACCTTCCTATCTTGATTTTCATATGTTATCCCAACTTATCCAGAATATTTTCCTCCCTTCTGACCCCGAACCGCAAAGGAAGTTTCTTTGTAGCTTTCTAATAGCTTTGCAAACGCTGACAGGGGCTTTAAAAAAGGAGACGAAAGACATTGGTATAGCATTGATGATTGATTTAATTAAACATATGCGTCCAACAAAAGATATGTTCCTGTCTCTCCTCACTGACAACTTCTTTCTAATCTTAGTAATCATTGGTTCCCAGAAAGTATACTTTGTGGGGTTTCCGCCTACAGGCATACCTAAATATTTAGAGGGAATTTTCATTGTGTTGTAGTGGAGGACCCCAAAAAAAGGTTTGTAGAACATTTCTATCAACCATTATTGCTCCTATTTTATTTTTATGGAAGTTCACTTAGTCCTGAACCTAATTCAAAGCATTTAAATATAGATTTGATAGCCAAGTAATTTTGGAAACTTGGTTCACATATAACGAGTGTTTCGTCAACAAATTGTATTAATTTCACATCTACTTTATTTGTCCCAATTTTCAAACTCGTGAATAAGCTCTTTCTAGCAATCTGGTTCACCAATCCGGATAGGCCTTGTGCCACAATTAGGAACAGAAAAGGTGCTTGTTTAAGCCCTCTTGATGATTTGCATTCCTTGGTGGCTTCCATTCACCAAGTCTGAGATTGTGGAAGATTCTACACACTTTATTATCCATTATATCAATTGTGTACAAAAACTCATTCTATCCATCATATAGTAGAGAATTTCCCAATTTATTGAATCATAGGCATTCTCGTAATCTATCTTAACTACCACCGCTCTCCTTCTTCTTCATTTTTAGTTCATCTACTACCTTGTTTGCTACTAAGACACTATTAGTAATCCTCTTTGAGAGATAAATGTAGATTGAGAAACATTAATGACTTTTTTATTACCTTATTGATTCTATTGGAGAGAACTTTGGATAGTATTTTTTATATGCAACATATGAGATAAATGGTTCTATATTCATTTAAACTTTGAGGATTTTATGTTTTGGGTATTAATGTGATGAATGAAGCGTTGCAACACTAAGTATATTTTCGTCTTTGTGAGAAGACTGTACTACTTGTATTAATTGTATCTTTTTTTTATAACCTCCCAGTGGTTCTTAATAGAGTTGAAAGTTACACCATTTGGGTCGGGACTTTTGCAACTCCTACATCCCCAAATTGCTTCCTTAATTTATTTTTCCTCAAAAGGACAAATCAACATATTATTATTGTTGTTTGCTAACTTCTGCAAATTAATATTGTCTAACCTAACACCTAGATCCTCTATTGTAGACATTTTGTCTGTGTAAAATTCCTTAATCAGATCCTTCACAAATTTTGATTATTCGATCCACTTGCCTAGACTATACACTTCCTTAATTTCGTTTTTCAATCTCCTCCACTTCGATACATTTTTCCTATGTATTGACAGTATTAAATAATTTGAAGTTTTATTTAAATGTGTAGTAAGTATAAATAACTTATCATCATTTATTTTGTGTTTAATATTTATTAGGTACTAAATTTTTATACTAATTTCTATTTATTCTATTAAGTTTTACGAAATTTATAATTTTAATTAAATCTTTTACAATATATTGAAATTTTATTTAATTTTATAAAAATCAATTTTCAACAATTTTGCATATACATGTATATGCAATGAGATAATTTGTACCTTTTAGTGAGTTTATGGACATAGTGAGAATAACATTCTAATCACAACACGTGGAGTTCAAATACAACTAAGTAATCATATTTTATTTTAAATTAATTTTAATAAAAAAATAATAATTATAATCTTACAATTTCGTCCATTCAACTTTTTTTTTTATCAATCACAGATCACATAGATCACATGAAACACAAACTTTCATAAAAAAAAATATTTTATTTTAATTTCTTTTAATTCAAACAATCTCATTTTCCAAATTCTTTCTCCTCAAATTCATCATTTTTCTATTCTTGAAATTCATTGATGAATCGAAAAAAACCATTAAAGTTGGGGGAGGTATAAAATGCCCTAGATTCAAAACCTAACACCTTTACATTTCAGGGATTTATTCCTCTAGTGCGCTCTAATAGACTTATTCTACTTCCGAAAAAGGGTTCACAACATGTTTGGTATAATTAGTACAACGTAAATGCCACCAATAAAAAACTAACATTTCACATGACGAATTGGAATATCTTAAATGTGTGGGAATATTTAAGAAACAACAATAAATAAATAAATAAATAATAAATAAAAAAAGCAGTGTTGGATCGAATAGGAATAACTTTTTGCTTTTGGGGTACGAGACAGACCCACGAGTGCTTTTGTGGTGACAAAGTATTAAGCAAAGTTGTTCTTCTAATTAATCAAATAATTAGGGTTTATTTAAATTAAAGCAAACCTAATCATCTACTTGTCGTGTTATCCATCAATAAGAGCATTGAATTTGTTGCTATAAAATAAAATTAATTAACTAACCAAGATTCCATAATAAAGTCACTGCGTTCTTTGCCCCATAAACTCAAACTTTCCCTTTACTTTTCTCTTAACAACGTGCTTTGCGGCCACATATGGGACCTAATTAAGTTTCATTAATTAATTAAACAAATTAATTACTAATTGTAACACTTAATTCCAGCTTACAGGCAACAAGGAGACACAAAAAGTTAGTAGTCTCATCATTTTGTTGACTTTTCTTGCTACCTATAAACAGTATCAGTGCAAAATCTAGGGCACGAAATCCCAACATTCACACTTATACTATGAAATTAACAATAGATTTTTACAACAATAATCAATGCAACATTTCACTAATTAAATCATGATACCATGTAATCATAACCAAATCCTAAGTTCTTTGTCGCTTTCCGCAAATCCTCCTAAAGTTTGTTTTCCACTTCCAAACATGTTCATATTAGTTTAATTGAAAGTTATAAAAAAATTTGCCCTAATTTGCTAAAGTGTGAACGTTGTGCTCGTAATTAACTTAGAGCTTGTTGTTTATGTTTGGTCGATTTGCTTTGGAAGATTTCCTTTTGCTTTTGGCTATCTTGTATTAATAGCTTAATAGATGTAACCTAACATAATAATTAGATGCTTGGGAACATCATAAGTGAGTGTCTTCGACAACCACACTCAAAGGGCATAACTAGTAAAAAGATTCTAAATCACTTTTTACATATCACACCCTATTTTATGCTCAACTATATCTATCATGAAATGGCTTCCAAAATTTAAATTTTGAAAATAAAATTTTGTAGTATTCAATCTCCAACACACATCCCTCACGCCAAGAGGGACAGCTCCTACGTGATACAACATATTATGGGTGATCCGATAACAGTCCGATAGCAGGTGGCACGATAGGCCCAACAAATATTCATTATGATAAACTTTAAATGGCTCTGATAAAACCACTTTTAAGAAATTGAGTTAAATATGTCATGTAAAAAAGAGATAACTAATAAGTAAAATAGTAACTTAACAACTCACCATAGTTCGGAATTTAATTAACCTCAAACTATAACTCAAAACAAATAAACTCAATTTAGTGTAGATTATTTTCAAGACTCACTACAAGAAAAATCTAATGTATCTAGAAATATGTAGGTAAATCAACATTACCAGCAAGTGGGACTCGAAGCCAAGTCTATTGAGGAATGTTCATAGAAACTTTCACCATTACACCAGTCAAGTTTTGTTGTCATGTTATGATTCTTATTATACTTATGAGTATAATTATCAATATTAATATAATTAATAAAATAAAAATTAATAACATTATTATTATTAATATTGTTAAATATTCTTAATATTATTAAATATTCTTAATATTAATAAATATTCATAAAATTATTATATATTCTTAGTATTATTAACTATTATTATTATTAATATTGTTAAATATTCTTAATATTATTAAATATTCTTAATATTAATAAATATTCATAAAATTATTATATATTCTTAGTATTATTAACTATTATTATTATTAATATT
>Ga0123342_1002487_pt1 | contig 30616 bp, 10 predicted proteins | sample Turbeawhitnodule_FD_89960 | JGI IMG/M metagenome (GOLD analysis project Ga0123342, IMG submission 89960) | Root nodule microbial communities of legume samples collected from Mexico - Turtle bean Mexico white nodule | ecosystem: Host-associated > Plants > Roots > Nodule | place: Mexico: Nepantla... | reverse complement strand
TTTTTAATTAATCAAATAATCAAGTTATTGTATTACATTACCGTCAAACATGATCCATACACAATTATCCAATTTTTTGTTCTTTAAAACTAACACTCTTAGAAAATTATGTATCAAATTAATTTTTAACATTACATAACTTACTACCCAATATATAAATAATAAAATTTTTAAAAAAAATAAGACGAGGCAGAAGTCGTGCCAAGTTGGCACGACTTCAGTATGACATGGCAAAAGTCATGCCTAATTGGAACGATTTCTGCATATGAAGTCACGACTTACCTAAATTTGTAATTTTTTTTAAACAGACCCATTTTAGTAAAAATAAAAAAAAATAACCCATTAGTAAAAAAAAAAAAAATCCAATTATCATGTGGTGTTAATGATTTTCGAACCCTTCCCACTATTCAAAATTTGTAACAAGAATCGACCACACTCTAAGCTCTATATTATTAGCTTCTCTTTTATGCATAATAATGATTACATTATGGAGCACGCCATATTAATGAAATTTTTTCAGTCGCCTATACATTTATGCAATAGTACAAATACGTAAAGAAGGATACATTATTGTTAATAATTGTTTGTCTCCTCAATTTGTCAATTTACCTAACTCATAAATAAATTTTCTATATTAAGAATTAAGTAACTACTCCAAATAAATGTATATAATATTTTAAATTAATAACCATCTCAGCTGCTTTTTTATTAATCATTATTATTATTTTCTAATGTGCTAACCTCGTTTAGAAGAAGTCAAGTCCAATACAATAATACATGCCTTTATACATAACAACCCATCGGAAACAATATAATAATAACTGTTAGAATTGAATTGGACCTGTTCGTTCAACAAAGTATTGGTCATAAAATGAGTTTAGTCAATTTTCAAAATCCGTTTTGCAGATATTCAGTGTAAAATAGGTGAAATTTATTTTAAAAAGGATGAATAAGACAGAACTATAATAAGTTCAAACTCACTAATTTGTCAAAATAAATATTTTCGCTAAAATATTTAACAATATAATTCCAATATAATATTTTGAGATGGATGGTTATATCGACCATTCTTTTCATTGTAGCTGTAAATAAATATTATTTTGTATTATCGAATTTAAATGTTATAAAATATTTTATTTAATTTCGTGTTCAGTTTTAAATATTATATCCTACAAGTAGTTGAGTACCGGTATTTATTAGCAAAATTTATTTGGTTATATTGTACTAAATAAATATTTTATTTTTAATGAAATATTATATTTTTATATAATAAATTTAAAATTAAAATAATGTTATTTAATTATTACTGAACGGCAGTAGCTATATTTAAAGCATTGACTTTTTCCAGTTAATTCTGATTTTAAAATTTTGAAACTCCATGATCCGTCTTCAAATTGTTAAATAAAAGAAAATGGTAGTTTCACAACTCTTATTAGAGTTGTATATAATTAGAATTGTATAATTCTTAATGAAATAAATTTAAAAGTAAATATATATAATAAAAAATAAATTTATAATTAAATAATATATAAAAAAATATTAAAATAATAATATTAAAAGTGGTATATGATTATATAAAAAAATTAGAATTATCAATCTATCCAAAAAAAAAATTATGTACTGTATGATGTTCCAACAAGAATTTTTTTAAAACTAATTTGAGATATTAAAATTTTATGTTAAAATGAATTCTGTTTGATTTAAAAGTGAAATCATGCAGTTCAATTATGAGCTGTAGTGATCCAATCGCCATTACTCAGTCTTTCTTTGATTGGACAGGGACCAGTACATTTCATAAATTTAACGGTCTCTCATCGTCTTTTCTTCTTCAATCCATGTGATTCATATAGTGCTAGGTAGGTATACTTTTTTATGCAAAAAAAGTAAATAAAACATCATGATGTATAAATATTAAATATAATATGACACTAAAAAAAGAATAGTTAAATATTTCAAAAAAATAAAATACACTAAAATGACAGCAAAACATTTATTTTCTTATTATGGAATGAGTTGGGTTCACATACCCCTGTGAATGAGAAAATGAAACCCAGTTGTGAAGACGGTCAGTTATTTGCCAAATTTCTTGAAAACAAAAGGCAATACCAAAAGAGGACAGGAATATTTGTATGAATAAAACTTGATTACATCTGAATTTTCATTTACAGACAAGGCATCTGATTTGAATAGTGAATACAAATTTTTGGTATAAATTATATGTACCTTAATCCAAAGCTTTCTTAACTTTGGTCTTGAACAGTAGAATATATAAATTTTCCATTGAAAAATAAAGAAAGCACCCAGTTGAATGTGTGACGAATGAACCAAAATTTGAGCCTACAATGCAGTGCCAGACAGGACCATACCCTTTGTCAAATTCCTGCACATGAACATACCAGGAATAAATCATAAATAAACAAACAAATTTATTCACGGTGTAAAAAGTAGATGAAGGAAGCACTATACTTCATAGATGTTGCTGACCAGATATATGATTAAGCCAACCCTATCTGTATTGTGCACATGGGTTAGGGTCTGTATAAGTTATTAATTGAAAAATGCACCTTTTTTAAGACAAAAATAATCCCTGATTATGTATAATATATTAGGGGTACGAGGGTTTGACACATGGGGTGTTGAAGAAGTTTATAATTACGATTTTATCTTGACAAAGCTGTTAGTCACAGTTGTTTGCTAGGCCAGTCATCTCCACTTCATTGGACCACTTTCAAATACTCTATTTCTATCCAATAAACAATAAGGGAAGAGACACACAAAATGTCAACATATGATTCGTCTACTCGGTTTTCCCTATTGATTCTTCTGTGGGGTTCATTGAATTTCAACAAATCTCAATCATCCAAGAAGCATAGTTCCAAAAAGAACACCTACAAAATAATCTCAATTCACTTTTCAGGTTTTTGTTGCCCCCAAACAACTCCATTCAATAACAATACCAGGGTATGGGCGCCACATAACTGTGCTTGGTAACCATGCACATCAAAAGGTTATTTTGTAAAGATTTTAAATATTCATTTAGTTTATATAATTTGTACAGAATATTTCTTTTTTTCTTTTTTATATTTAAAACTAATCTGTTTTAATCCGTACACATTACTTTAATATTTTAGTTTATATGATATAATTTTAATTTCCCCATTTAAATTCAAATGAATTAAAATAGATTATAAATAATATATAAAAATATATAAGATTGAAAAGCAAAAATTAGTCAATCATAAGATCAAATAAGTAATTGAACCATTTCTAAATGTACATATATTGAAAAGAACATAATGGTCTTGGAGAAGTGAAGATTTAAATAAGGAATGGTGATGAAATAAAATTAAGTAAAGCGGTGATTAATGGAGGGGTGAAATTAAAGCGTACCTTCTTTACGTTATGAGCGATGTGTTTTGCACTAAACTTCTCCAAGCTATCAAATGTTCTTCTGGCACAACGAAACGCATGCACTTGCATGAAGCATGGCATGTCTGAGACCAAAACCTTTACTTGAAGATATGCAGCCACAGAGGAAAACGTTTCCATGTGCGACACCGACTTTCGTGCCTCAACCATACCTGCCACTGCAAAGTGTCTCTCGATGTGGGACACTGACTTTCTTCCCTCTTCACCCGTGCTTCCTCTTGCTGCTGGTGATGCTGCTGCCTCAATGAAAGACACCGATTTTCTCCCCTCAACAAATCCTCCTGCAGGTGATCCTAACTCTAAGCAAGATGTTGATTTCCTGGCCTCCACAAATTCTTCTCCTCTACCTCCAATGTTACCATTACCACCATTAAAAGCTCGAGTTCTCGAAATCTTGTGCAACCAACTGCGAGAATTGGATTTCTTTTCCTGCCCCACCCCATGCTCCAACTCTTTTTTCCTCTGGTTCCCTGTGCCACCTCTGTAGATGTACATGAACCCTCTCTTGTGTTGCTTGTCTTGGTTAGCCATTTCTGAGGCACTCCTCCAAGACTAGATGAATAATTGGTGGACTAGATCCAACTGGGACTAATGAAGCATCGAGATACGTATGCATATATATATAAAATGGTTGGCAGGGTATGTAACTATGTATTTGGAATCACGAGCAGTGGGAAGAGCAATTATTATAATAATGGTGATTGGGAAGAAAGTGACATGTTACGAAGGCAAACCCATGTGTTTGTGCCTGCGGTGAAGGAGAGGTAATGTTATATATACACATATTGTTTTACCCAAGATTTGATCTTGTGGTTTAAAATGAAATAATAATGGGCATTGTGGTGTGGGACTAATGATTAGCCTCTGGGGCATATTTGTCTCGCAGTGAGTTGGTTGTAGACATGCAAGCATGGATGGACCCCTACCCTTCTCACCGTCTATCTGTTTGGTAACCCCAATAAAATGGTCACCATCTAGTATATGCTACTTTCAACTCTAAAAACTTATCCCCCCCTCATCATCAACCTGCACGAACACTTGAAAGTTATCCGGTGGACATGGTTTGAGGGTTAAGCCAACAATCAATAACGACCGGGTCACTTGTGGTTCAACATTTATGAGAAAGAGAGTGATAGTTTGGTAATTTGTGGTAGGGTTTTTGTATACACATTAGCACATCATATGTTTATGTTGTCATTCTTGGCCCTTTCTTCTTGTCTCCCTCCCCTGCCTGAGGTAGATTCACCCAATCCTCTCTATTCAATTTTATATAACTCTACAGTTGCACCTCAACTACCTCAAAAAACAAATCTATCAACACTGCTGCAGCACCTATCACTCTTTACAACTTGTCTAACCATATAATCAACCATCCCTCCATAAAAAATCAAGATAAATACAACATCAAAATAAATGTAGTTACAACTAGGGACTACCAAAACTAGTGGTCAACTTTATTATTCTGACTAGTATCTCGCTACCTCTACTCTTCTTTCTATTCAATGTTGTCCTCCTCATTAATTAAATACTCCTGTTTATACATAGATGTGTTATAATCAAGATAAAAATAATATTTTGTTAATTTTTGAATTTTTTTTATTTTCCTTCCGCCTTAAAAAATATATTTGTGAGATAAATTGGGTGTATTTTAACCTCTTTATCTGAAAAATAGTTTTTCCGGTTTATCATGTCAAGAAGCCAAAAAAAAGAAATCTTCGTCAACTACCTTGACCACATATTGATGTATTTTACAAATTACTGAAGTGCATTTCTCACTATATTGACCCTGGCACATCCAATTACGAGGTTCATTGAGGTTTTGAAAAAACTATATATCTTACACAGTAAGCACTAGAGTTTTCAAGAAATTGTGATATGATCACAAAACATGTTAAATATTATATGGCAAAAGAAAATGAATAAGCTCGAGACAAATTGATAATTTCTATTGTTCAGCAAATCCAATCCAATCACTAAACTAGAATATTCTAACGGTACAACAGTGAGATCTCAATTCTATAATGTAAGTCTAAAACTCACTACTTTTCCTTCTCAGATATTACCCATTAACTGTTAATGCCGACAATACAAAAAAGCTCCATCGTATTATAGGAAGATCAAACGTTGAAACAGTGAATCATCACAAAACAAACACAACACTACTTGTATGTTGGCTTGTCAAAATCAATCTCTGTGATAGACAAAAAATCTAGCTCCTTTCAGATAAGATCAGGGAGGTTTAAAATAAGTGCCAGAATTTTTGTTGGAGAGATGAAAACGTAAGTTAATCTTTAGGGTAGAGTCACCCCTGGCCAAAGCAGGGTCCTTAATTTAAGCATAACCCCACAACCGATCAGTGAGAAAGCATTTCGCATCATGTATTTGACAAACAAAATAACAAAAGATTTGTTTAATAACAGTTGCGTGTGTATATCTGATAAAGCATATTAAAATGAATTAAACTTTAGTTACTCACCATAAATATTTTGAGCCACACATGGGATGTATATGCTTGGGTGGGAATTGGAATTAGTATTGTTGTGGGGAAGATTTGTTTGTTGAAGATATTGATGGCTGGTTTTGGATTGTAGTTCCTTAACTTGGGAATCATTTCGTTACAAATCCTAGCAAAGCTTGTTTAGTTTGGAAGATGCTTTTGCCTGGAGAGCAGAAGCAAATAGATGGGTTTTGGTTCATGCTTATGTATACGTACCTAAGTGATTGAATGAGCCCCCACCAACTTAGGAGACCATGGAATCCCTGATTGAGGCCCCTCCAACACCAGCTCAAACAATCACTATTGATGACGAAAGCAATAAGCCTCATACATTGTTTCCACGTTTCACACTGCCCTACCCCCTCCCATCTTCATCAAATTTAACCCATAATATTAAAGCGTTGATCGTACAAGGTTCTTTGTTGTTCGTTGTTCATACAAAATCTCTACCCATACATGTACGTTGTATAGGCGCCAAGCACAAAGTCATCGCATAATACCCAGATTCTTCTCTTCTCTTTAGGCTGACAGTTTCCCTTCAACGTATGAGGAGATTATCCTTCACTGTGTTCCTGTCCTTTCTAACTATCTCTTCATTCCCTGCTAATAATTAGAAACAGTGTAGAATCCAAGTACACTCATCCCAACATTGTTACAGATATTTGACTTAGATTTAAAGTCTATTTATTAAACAATATATATATATATATATGTGAGTATATTTGATTTGCTTTTATGCAAATGTATTTGGTTAGAAATGTCATCTCTTCATGGTTTTGGTTCATTCAAAGCATAAAAAATAAATATAGTTGGATTATTAATTTATACATAATGTAATTCAAATCAATTTAAAAATTGAATTCAGTTTTTTTACTAATATATCTAACTTTTTGTTAACTTATACAGGCATTATGAATTGAAAATTATCATTCTTTTGTTTCCCTAGTAGTGTTCAATTATATTGTTTCCTTTCTTCAAAGAAATAAATTTTACTTTTTTTATAAAGTCCAGCAGTTTTAGTAATGGGTCTCTATTGTAATGGGTCTTTGTTGGACCAGTTCTACTCTTTGTAACGCCACTGTCTTAGGTACAACTTTCGTATATATACACTTATGCTTTACTATTTGAACCGTGTAATTATTTTTTACTTTTACGAAATACGTGTCATTTTTCGTTTTGCATTCTCTTTCATCTTTTCTTTTTTTTCTCTGGTTTCTTCTCTCTTCTCTCTTTCCACTAGGGTTCTTCTGGCCCCCTTCTTGTTCTCCTTCATTGCTTTGCCTATGCAGTTCTTGATGAAGCCTATTATTTTTATGATTTATTTCAATGAACTTGCTTTCTTAACTATTTTTTATTAAAATTAGACAGTATGATTATATGAAAAATAACATAAAACTAAAAGAAATGAAAGACTAGACCAACTCAATAAAAAAAATAAACTACTAAAAGTAGGCTAAGCAACCAAAAAAATGAAAATAACAAAGATAAACAAAAGAACATTTTCTAAAGCATAGTTATAAAGAAGACAACAAAAAGAGACAACTCTTTGACGATTGAATCTCAAAAATTCAATCAGATGGACTCTCGTTTGCATTCATCTAAAGTAATACAATTTTATAATATTATTGTACATTACTTCTACTTGGGTTAACCTATTTTGGATGTCAACCTTTTTTTTGACTTTCAATCTTGTTTTAGAAAAACGTTTTCATTTAATAATTTTTTTTTCATCTTTTTAATCCAAAACTTAGAAACAATATTAACTTCTTTAAAAAATAATATCCAAATTAATTATGAGACATAAGTATTAATCGTTTGGTTTATGACCTGAAAAACATATAACCAAATTCTTGAACCTCTTTCTTAACTATTTTATCATTCTAGTTCATTAATATAAAGTGAAATTTTGACACATGAGCTACCGATATTAAATTTAAATGAGACAAATTTGGGTAAATAATATGGACAACATGATTATTGGGGTTATGACAAATTTCTTATAAACGTGTTGCAATTTAGAATGCTAAAAGATAAAAATATACTGCAAGTGATAAATTACGTTAAAGAGCACGCTATATGATACGCGAATGTTTTACGCACAAATAAAGTGAGAAACTCTTTTTTATTGAACCTTTAATAAAATATAGAAGAAAAAAAGTAATTCTTAAAGGAAACGGAAACACCACCATCTCCTTAATACTTATGCAAAGTTTCGTCCAAATAATACATACCATTAAACAAATGTCTACGTTAAAGAGCACCGCTAAGTAACACAAATGTTTTATTCAAGAAACAATGCCATATGAAGTGGGAAAGCCTTCTTTAGAATTCTTTAATATCAATAAAGAAAAAATAGGTTTGAAATGTGCACCTATAGTCTATAACTGAATAAGAAAAGACATATGCCAAAACTATTAAATCGGGATTAAGAAACAAAGCCATTAGCCTCAAAATGTGAATTAAGACATCATTGGTAGAGGCTAGTGTGGAGAAAACATTCCAAAACGAACAATAATTTCCTTTATACGCAATTTCATTCAAATTATTCGTACCATTAAGCAATTCTATTTTTTCTAAAATTAAGTCGCTTAAATTAAAACTCTATTTTCTTTTAGATGTAAATGCATTTCCTATCCTGTGCTCAATAAAGCATCATGCCATCACCCTAGGAACGCAAATCTCGTCCTTAATAATTTATGATGTGCCTTTGAAAATGTTTTTTATGTTTAATTTACTATTAAAATTAATATTATCAAAAATAATATTTTAATATAGAAAGACAATTTTTTTTTTATCTTTTCAGTTATTATTATTTAATATATATATATATATATGTATATATATTTTTTTAGCTTTTATCATATAATTTTAAAAATCATCTCACTTTCTACTTATTTTCTTTCTATCCATTATTCTCTCAGTTACTATAAATCATTCTTTAGTATTGAAGAAAGAGAATGATAAGAATAATATAAAGTATTTAGAATTTTTTTTTAAAGTATACTCATTTTTAAGAAAATTATCCAAATAAACTCTTCTCCATTTTAATTTAGAAAGTAAGCCTATTTACTGTTCACACGTTGAGAATTCAATTCTTAGGAAGCGGAATTCTCAATACTTAATTGTACCACAATTTTTTTACAATAATTGAAAAAATCATACCATAGTTCAGCTTATTAGAAACTGAATTTTGGCTAGTTTTCTGTCGTAAGAATGAGTACGTTAAGAATTTGGTCCCCAAATAACCAAATTTTTAAGGTAAACAATAAACAAGTCTAGGTATTGGTTTATTTGAGTAATTTTTTTCCGAAACAAATTTATTTTGAGAAAAAAAAATCAAGTATTTAATGGGAGAAGAAAAAAAGAAAGAAATATTTTAAAAGTGGTGAAACTATTATTTTTATTTTTTTATCTAAATTTATTCTCTCTTTTTTCAATCAAACACTTCTTAAATTTTTATTTTATTTCTCGTATAATTTTATTGTATTAATTATTTTTATCCCTACCAAACACAACATAAATAATTTGTTGGAGAAAAAAAAAAAGCTTTTATAAGGATACAAATTTTGTGAACCATAATAGAAGAGAAGAAGGTAGAACAAAACTTCATATCTCAAAGGTAAAAGGAAAAAAAAAATAACCTTATTATAAGTGCACAATGATTTAGAACATTTCCAAGAAGTGTTTCTTTCCGTTTCTCTAATTTGAAGGAACTCGTATTAAAATAGTAATTTTCTGAATAAAGAACTTTTATAATTTAATGTTGTTAAAAACTTTCTATCTTGGTGTTAATCTTGATATGGTGTAAATGAATGTTGTATTATTAGTTTTAATCCAAAATTAAAACCTGATTAGCTATCATTTATATTTTAATTTTTGAATTTGATTCCTAAACAGAGTAAAAAATAAAGTAAGAAATTGGAGTGATGAATGAAATAGATCCGTAATATTATATTTGGATTTTGCGATGTATATAGAAAATTGGTTAGTTTAGTTGGTTGTTTTGGTAAGGAAAGAGGAAAGAGGAAAGAGGATGGAGGAAGTGATGAAATGAAGAATGATTTTACAGCTATGCCTATGGTGGCTAGGTACTATCCCTTGAGGGACAAGTAAAGCTAGAGTTGTAAACAAAGGAGGTACTCTGTGCCTAGTAACGGTAGGTTCAGTTATAAATGAGTACCTAATTTCTGTTTTCTAGATGCATCAAATTTAATTGAACTGAATTATTTTGACCATTAATTGAATCAAAGGTAAAGTGCTTATAAATCACCTCCTTTTCCCTCTTACCTACACTCCCATTCATCTCTATTTGTTGAACCGTCGTGAAAGATGCAGAAATAGGAGTTCACTTGCAGCCCAAAACACCCTCTGCATCAACTTCATGCTGTTTTGGACTGAAGGGAGCTCCTTCTTCTTCACTTTTCTCTATCTACCTCATTCTCTTCCTATATTCAACTATTCAATTTCACCCATTTTTACTTTGCAAAGGTACAAACTAAGTATTTCATCATTCTCTCAATCTCCGTTTGCCTCTTTATATTATGGTCAAACTTATTTTTCTTTTCACATCTTCAATTTTTATTGAATATGCTTGAACATGAGTAGCATAACCAAGGCTATTAAATTATCTGTCCATTGAACTGTTTCTCCATTCTATGGTACCCCAATTGCTTTATTTTTAAATACAGAGAGCGTGCTCTAGTTGCTAAGCACTCTCCACTAGATCTTCGTGAATTTTTAATTTGAGAAATTCTACCTTACCTTGAGAAAAAAGGAACTTTCTCTTCATCCTTTAGTGTATCCAAATTCATTCAATTATTGAAAAAAATATAGTAATGTATCACTTCTTTGTCTTGCCAAGAAAATTCTTGCTGTTCAAGAACCACACCAGTTGTTATTTCAAGAAATTCAACGCATTTCTTCATCCACCTTTTTTTCCTTAAAATATACACATCATGTGCAGTGGCCTTCTCTATGATACTTTCCCAAAATCATAGTTTATTTCTCTCTGCAAACATGGGGCTGAGAAGCTAAGGTTTAATCAACCTCCATTGAGACAAATCACCACACCAGACTCCAAGGGTAAATGTTGCAATTTTGTCGATATTTCAAATTTTTATTAAATTGAAAAATATTTTTAAAATAATTTAGTGGTTATTAAAAGCATATTTAATTTGATTTGATCCTGCTGAAACTTAATTTAAAGATTTGGTCTACATTTATTCCTTAACTTAGTTTACAACAGATTTAATAAACACTTAGTATAAATGAAAGTATTTTATCATACTCTTCTCTTCCATGTTTTCTTCTTCCTTTTTCATCATTTTAGATTTGGTCTAAATTCATTCTTAAACTTGGTTTTCAATAGATTTGTAAAAAAAACACTTATTATAAATGAAAGAGTTTTATCATACTAATGTTTCTTCTTCCTTATGTGAGTTTCTAATTAAGCTTCATTACTACAAGACTTGGTAGATATGTTGTCGCAAATTATTATTGAAAATCATATTTTATATCTAACTTGCTCGTTTTGTAAGTAAACTTTATACATTTAATTTTTGCGAGTTTCTGACTTAAATTAAGGTAAAAACGTATAAATTTTGCTAGTTTTATTAAAAACTTGTTAGTTATGCTGCCCAAATTATTATGGGAACAACATGTATATCCTAAAAACATTGTTTGGAAAATTCCTTGAATAATATGAATGAATTTATACGTTCAATTCTTGAATCTGGAACTCGGACATTATGCGTACAATTTTATCACGGAGTTCACAATCTATCAGAAATTGTGATCTTAGACAGCTAGGAGTATGGGTCATCAATTCATACGCAGGTCAGACAAGTGAAGGTAGGTGATGGCGTTGCTGGTACTACAAGAGCTCGATAAACGAGAAAAACGTTGAAGAAAGGTTTTTATGATCATGAAGAAAATTTGATTACTACTGCTAACATACAACATAATGTACAAGTGATAATAGTGTAGAAGAACTGATGAGGATTGAGAGCAGGCACGTGATTGCAGCTTGTGTTGTGACTACATTGGGATCATTTGTTGAATCTGGCGCTGCCGGTTTTGAATATTGCAATTGAAGCGTGAGCATGACCATACTTTGTCCTCTGATAAAGGCACCACAGGGATGTTGTCACAGTTGCAGATTTCAATCATCATGCCATCTGGGTCATGGAAGAATAGCTGATCAACGTAGATTCCGTTTTCCTCTACTCTGCTCTTCACGTACTCTATCTCCATTTGCTTCAGTCTTTTCTCCACAGCTGCTATACTTTCACACTGCAACAATGCACAATTCGTTCGTTAAGTATTAAGACATACATGTATTAATGACTATGCCTTTAAGGTGAAATGGCACAGAGAGAGAAAAATACTTGGAAAGAAATGTGGTTGTCCTTAGGATTAATGGGAGTAGTTTTGGGCATGTCTCGTGGGTCTTCTGATTGGAGAAGGTGTATTCCGATGCCATAATTGAATAACCTACCAGGATCAATATCAAACAAAAAAGCTAATTAGTATTCAATTTCTATGCAAAACAATAAGGGCTTCTTTTTGTTTTACTTGCTTTTGCTTTGATTAAGAGCTTACTGAATTAACCAAAAATTTTGTCAAATTAGTTTTGAATGGTGGAAACATATCTCCTCAAGTCTATGAAATTTTGTAATGATATATGGCAACAGCAATAGAAAAGACTAATCTCACCATGCACCGTTGAAGTCTAACGAGCTAGGTCTTTGAATAGGAGAAAATCCGAGAACGTTTACGTAAAACTCAACGGACTTCTCCAGTGATGCACACACAATAGAGATATGATTCAATGACTTGAGTTGCAAAGGATTCGACATTATTCCTTCTGTCCCTTTTGGGTTCTACCAATGAGAACAAGAATTAAGAAGAAACGAAATGAGAAACTGGTTCTGAGAGGTATATGGCGGTGCGAAAATTAGTTTCAAGCGTATCAAAGAATATTGTTGATAAGATAGGGAAAAGCGAGGTGGGGGCAATGTTATGCGTGCTTCTATTTATAGTTCCTGGTTGAGGATAGACAAATATTTATTTTCCTGCATGTTTTAGAAGTTTCATGTTGGAATTTGGATTGGATTCGAACGACGATTTCGTTACACGTAGATTTCTTGTTGATGAATCAGGTCTGGACAACAAGTAACACTTATCTTGTTTACCGACACGTAAGTTTGTGTGTGTCTTAGTGACCTAGTCTATTGCTTTTAGCAGCGGACAAAAATTTGTCATGCTACAACTACGGATAAGCATGAAGAAACATGCACAATTCAAACGCAGATAACCGTCAATATAAAACAACTGAAAGTTTCTATTACTTCAAAATTATTACTTTTATCATTTTAATTCATGATTTAAAAAATTAAAATATTTTTATTAAAATTTAATTAAATCTTAGTTTATACTCAAAAGTCAAAATACCACGCTCGAATTATAATCTCATGTAAATAAAATAATAATAATAATAATAATAGGAAGAAGAAGAAGAAGAATTGAAAATTATTATATTGTATATTTGTATTGAATTTCGAAAATAATTCATTTAAATATAAAATTTAATTATTTTAAAAAGGTTTGTACTGTAATTATGCACTATTCACAAAACCTGAAAATTGCAATTATATAGATTTATAGCATATATGTAATTTGGAACTGTATATATTATAACACTCAATTCCAACTGCTAAGAATGTATTCTATTCACACTTTATAATATAGATGGATACAACAAAACAAAGTGCAGTTGCAGGGAAGGTTCTAAAAGCCTTTGTTCACTTGATACCCGTAAGCAAACTTAGATTCTTAGGTTGGGCTCTACTATGAACAGGATCTGCAGCCCCATCCATTTTCTTGCTGTTAATGATTAAGCGACACTCCTTCCCCGATGGAGAAGCATAAGGAAATATTTAACATCCACCTTTACCATTCACATACCATTTGGCATGTTCTATGAAAAACTTGTTAAAAGCAAATGATAATAGCACATCGTGATGATAAAAACGTCTTGGACAACAGAGTAATTTTAAGTATTGATGTAAACCACACTTTGAATGACAACTTCAAGTGTGGTTTGTTAAAAAAAAACTCATTAGTCATTTAAAGCAATCATAATCACATGGTTAATTAAGATAAATGTGCATATTATTAAGAAAATCTTACCAACGTGATAATTGGAGCAATGTCCTCCAAATATTGGATCTTTATCCTTAGTGTTTGATCATAATGTTGTAATTTTGCATATTAATATTAAATTGAATTCATTGAACGGTAAGTGTTATAATTTTCGTTATAAGTGGTGAAAAATATCTATAATATTAATAAAGATGACTTTTCCTTTTTTTACACAAATTGATACCGTTTAGTAACCATTTTCTTAAACTAAAATAACTCTCTTTAAAATAAAAAATTATATTTATTTTTTAATTAGATAATTTTATCTTGTAATAAATTACAAATAGTTTATTTATATATTTAATAAATTAAATAATTGAATAAAAAAAATTAAAATTAAAAAATAAATATATGGTTTTTTTAATATCATTTTTACAAAACTATATATATTAAATATATATATATATATATATTTAAATTATAAAAAAAAATTGTATCTTTTAATCTAATAAAAATATGAAAACCCATTGGCCTTACCCCATGTTTTTTTGGCTAATCTATAACAATGGAGATTTTTCTAATAACTATTTTTTTATATCATTACTTTCCAATTTTATCGATATGAGATGTTACACTTGAGTCTATATAAAGAGTTTGAAAGAAAAAGAAGAAGAAAACAAAACATTGAAAATACAGGCAGTAAAGAAAGTCATGGAGATCGTGAAAGAAACTGCAACTAACAATGGTTCCTCTGCCATGTTTGGGTTGGAGAAAACCAAAGTCACTCTTCATGATAAGGTTAATCCTTATGCATTTATGAACATCTTCAATCAACCACAGTTTATTTTTAATAGTGAACACATGAGTGTACATTATGAAAAGGAAAAGAATATGGCTACCCAGAAAAAACAAGAGAAGATAAAATATGATGAGATGGAAAATGCTGTCACTAAGCAATATGTCGTTGTTAGGCAGACCCACGGGCCGAGATTGACACAACTCTGCCATGTCTGACGTCATATCCCCAAATATTGGACATGAGCTTGATATTGGACCTAATAATGCATGTTCATTTATCATGACCTGAACTTGGACATGGGGACTTCCACCAATGGAAGTTATCATTGTCGTGGATACAACTACCCAAACTAACATTGGAGGAGAAAGTGCTCCTACGAATGTGTCTACTTTAAGTTGAATAACAATAATTGGTAAAAATTTGAATGTTGATGTCTTTGTACTTAGTTAAGGATATTTTATGTTTAAATTATATAGTTTTGGATGTTGTAAGTATTGTATTATTTCACTATTAAAATCGTTTATTAATTTTACGTTGTATACTTTTTGTGTGTATCTTTTAATTTATAACCATTTTGGTTATGAGGCCAATAACCATTTTAGTTATAAGACCAATTTTGCAGTTGTCAAGAACCGCTTTATTTAAAATTTTATGGCAAAAAATCAATAAATAAAATATTATTCAATATATTGAGTTATTTTATCGCTATATCTTACATAAATAACTATCTGCTTCTTTTTCTTTTTACCTTTTGGAAGTTAATTTATTTAATTACTTTATCCCCTGATTAGAATTTAATAAGTATACGAAAAGTTGTATTATCAATTGATTAGAAATTTTCTCTGACAAAACTCTTTTTAAGAAAATAATTATTATACATTATATAAAAAATTAATACTCAAAAATATAAATAATTTATATGTATTATTTACTTTCATGATTGCATGAATCAAATTAAACTCCTTTATTAAATATGTGCAGAGCGTAAACATCGAATTAGTTATGGTTGAAAATTCATGAATAAGAAAAATATAATATGATTAATTTAATATTATTTAATTTGATTAAATTTTATATTTACTTCAAATGAATTATGATCGAATAATCAATTTTTATATTTGATTCAGATTTTTTTCCAAATCAAATTGATTTTATTGATAGTGTTATATATGATTTTTAAAGTAATTATTATAAAATTAGGCACTTTAATCGTGTTAATATATGAATTTGTAATTTATTTTAATAAATACATACATGATAATGATAACAATAAAAAATTAAATATATAATAATTATAAATTATCGATTTTATAACTTTATATAATAAATTATTATAATATATAAATAGATTATAGAGTTAAATTTTCCTGAATAATTATAATTGTTATATGATAAATTTAATTATGATTAAGTTATTATTATATATAACTATTATGTTAATTATGTTTTAATCACAATACAGCACTTAGATAATGTATAGATAATGTATGAATTTTACGTATTTTTTCATATGTATTTGTATTTATTAAAATAAATTATAAATTTATACATTTAATATAAATAAATGTACAAATAATGATAATTTTTTTATTTAAATTTTAATATTAAACATAAATATAAATAAATAATAAAAATAAAAAAATCAAATACACCAGTACGAAAGAGTGTGTATTTTTGCTAGTATAGATAATGAGGATATTCATAATGTTAGAAGCACATTCTTTGACATCTTTAGAAATTTTTAAACGATATTTGTAATAAAAATTATCGGGAGAATAAAATACGCTTAAAGAAATGGTCAACAAACTTATTCAAGTGTGTATTTACAATATTTATTGGAAGACAAAAGAATCATACTAGCATGATGATAAATTACATGAGTTGAAACATTAATCAATTCCTAACAAATCATAGGGAACCTGCTGTATAAAGAGATGGAAGTGAGTTGCTCACATTATTCAAATCTATATCAACATCAAGTTATATTGTAAGGATTTGGATCACATATTTTTTTAGGTTCAATTATTTTAAATCTTCAAAATTTAGGGGTAATTTTAACTTAGTTCTCAATTTAATTTTTCTTATAAAAAGTATGATTTTAACTCCTAAACATTAATTTGGAAGGATTATAGTCAATTTTAAACCTTAAACTGCATTATGTATTATCTTAAATCCTAAAAATCTTATTTTAGTTTAGAGATTAAAATCATTTTTTTCAATTTTGAAAGACTATTTCTTAAAGTTGAAGACACAAAAATCAAAATTATTCGGATTTCAGACATTAAAAATATAATTTTACTCTTTTTTTTTCACGCAAGAAAATATAGAACTGAGAAATATGCGACAAAAGAATTAGTGATTGACACAGGAAATTTCAGAAAAAAAAAGTCAGAGAACGTCAACTAGTTTTCAGTTTTTTTTTTCGCGAAGTATACCTACAATTTATTTACTTAAAAAGGGTAAAAAAAGTACAAATTTAAGTGATCTTTCATTTATTAACATTGTATTTGTTAATATTATTATTATAGAAATTTTAATGTAAGTATATCTATTTTAAATTAACATCAGCATTGAAATAATGTTAGTTTACGTAGAAATTAAAGTTTTAATATATAAGTAGATCTCAGATAGTAGTAGTACCTAGGACATGTATTTATGAGAACTCTATCACTGGGTCCATTTTAAGCAATTTGGGAATCATTGAGAACCTCAAAAACCTTATGTTGTGAGCAATTGTCAATGATTGACGTGTCCAAAAACTCGTTAACTAAAAACATTCTCAAAACTTTCATAAACTTGACATCACTAGATTTTAGGAAGATTCCATGAAAACAAGGCAAATGTCAACAACTAAGACACGCAGAACTGAACGATGATCAAATCACAAATTACCTTCCAAAACCTTAGGAATCTAGTGTTGCTATTCCCATGGCATAACAAGTTTCAGGGTTACATTTGTCAAAACCCAGATATTATAAATTTGTCTTAAGATGGTTTAATATGTTCCACTTCCAAAGAATTATTCTAACTCAAGAATCCCAACAACATATATCACTCCTTTCCAACAAGGGAAGAATTTTTTTTTAAACTTTTCTTATTTGATTCAATTTTTAAAGGATGAAGGAATGAGGAAAACAAAATTTCCCCTCATCCAATTTTGTTGCTCCCATCAAATATGGGAAGGGAAGAGAGGTGATATAAAACAATCTGAGATAACAAAATAATTATATTTTTGAAACATAAAATTATTAGATATAAAAGTTAAGTAATTTTGAAAATCTGTCCCTTCCATAATGAATTATAAGAAAAGGGTTACCTTCTTCATTCTGTCATCAGACAATTTTGAAAAAAATTATTTGTCGTCTGGTAAAGTTTCTTCCCTCCATTCAATTCAACCAAAAACATTATAAGAAAAAGAATACCTCTTAGATTAGAAATTCTCCTTGCTTATTTGATTTTAAACCACCGATTTCAATATTATTGTCTGCATCTTCTAATAGAAAGTCTCAATAATTTGAATTTTTTTGTAATCGTGAAATTAATAATTTTCTAGTATTATTTGAAGCAAATATTTATTTATTGAAAATTTTCATTTTTGGGAATACATTCTAACTTCATCCTGAAAAAACTTAAAAAAAAGTGAATGTTGTACAAGTGTGTTTTGAAGATATTTCTGGAAAATAAAATAAAATGAGAGTTCATTAATAGAAATCTACAATCAAGCATCCTAAAATATATCAAATATAAACTCTTAACTCCAAATTTGCTGAGAATCTGTTCATATGATACCATATTGACGAGATATGGAGTAATTAACACTATTCTTTTCAGAAAAGAGAAATAGAGTTTGATCTTGTTGTCATCAAGCTTCCACGTGTTTTTGTTATGTTTAATAAAAGATTGAGCATGAAATGTTTTTGAAATGAAAAAGAGTTGGAGGAAGATTCCAAAGGTTCCTGAATAAATAGACACACGAAACGAATCTCCCTTACTTACATCAACAAATCCTTATTATTTTTATGGAGGAACTTGGAAGAGTACCGTAACTCTGATACCTTTGTCTTCTTTGTCTTTCCTATTTCCTATTTCCTAATTCTTACTCTATCAGGAGAAAAAATGCACACGCATGTGCGCGCGCCCACCCCCAACAACTGCCAAACCCTCCTTCCTTCCATTCATCTCTGCAACCCAATCGCAGATTCAGCTTTTGGGTAGCTCCAATCAAATCAAGATCGTGTCTTTCTTCGGGATTCAGTGTTAAGGCCGTCCTGCGTCAACTGGGTTTCTGCCAATAATTTTCAGTTACTCCTCTTCGGTTCTGTTAGATTATTCAATTCCCAATTCGCTGTTTCCCCCTTTTTTTATTATTGTTGGGTGAGATTTCTTTGTTGGGTCGGGGTTTCGAGGTTGGCGATGGTCATTGTTGGACGTCCTTTACTTCCACCGGTGTGATCATTCATAGGTTGAGATTTTTATATGCGACGATGATTTCTATGCCCCGGTTGCTGTGGTTGCTGTTGTATTTTGTGAATTTGTAGGTCATGAATTTCGTTTAAAAGGGATTGCTTGGTGGCCCGTAATTGGGATTTGGGAAGTGCACGATAGATCATTGGAAAATTCTTGAAGTGATTAAATTAGATTAGGGGTGTTTTATTTGTTAATTTTGTGGAAAATTGTATTTTATATTGCATAATGGGTTGTTGGTCTTGCGAATAGACAGGTCAGGATCTAGGTAGGTTGTGGTGGTTTGTATTGGAACTTGTTAGGAGGTGGTGTTTGTGTAATTTATTTTCAATGTCTGGTGGAACACCGCGAGGGGGTGGTGGACTTATGAGGCAGAGGCATAGCCAGGGGTATGCAAGTAGTGGTGATGACCTAGAGGATGATGCATGTTCGAGGCACCGTCCTTTTTTGGCCCCTAGTCCTCCACCTAAGACGTGGATTGAGATGCTGGAAAATTTTCTCTGGCTTGCTTCTGCTGCTTTTATTCTATACTTTGGCGATCAACAATCCAATATGATACATCTTTTGTGCCACGACAATCGAATTAGAAGGTAACGACATTCAAATTGCAGTCTTATATGCATATTGGTTTGAACTATAGTCATCAACTGCCACTGGTATTTCGATTATCTCATAGTTCATTGTTTCTAAGCGGCTAGTGTATGCATTATTCATGGAAAATTATTTTATCAACCATGATATCAACAAATAGTTGCAAATTCTTGACTTATTTAAACCTCATGGTTTGGGACTTATGGTTGTTCAGGAACATGTTGAATATATGAATTATATGGGGTTGAGTATATATAGTTCTGCCTAACTCGTAAACTTTTGGCCTACCTATCATTAGTTGAAGTGCTTCTTGATCTTGACTACTATCATCAAGTTGAGAACATTATGAGCCATGAACCATTGATGAGGACCAAACTGAAGATATTGGTCTGTACACTGTGATTTGTTACTTAATTTCTGTGGCAATGCTTAGGCCAAAATGTGTCATTGGGATAATTGTGAAATTGTACATTTTAGAAGGTGTAGACTGTAGAAATGATAGGGAAAGCAAAATTTATTTTAGTAGCATATGTTCTTCATTTATAGAATAAAAAACAGGTTAGCCTTTTCTTCTATTTCTTGGATGGAGGAGAGGGGATGATATTTATGTGCATTTTTGACTTGGAGAAACTCTGGGATATGGTTTCTTTTCAATTAGGATACTCAAGTCTTGATTGCATTGTTATTCTCTAACTTTGACTTTCAAACAACCTTTTGATTGTTGTCCCTAATTAATTCGAAGCAAAGATTAAATCATCAATCCTGAACATAAAAATAGTCCGTACTTTGTAACCCATAGCACAATTCTATAATATGATGTGACTCTCTAAATCTTATCGATTCCCAGGCCATTGGCATGCATATATCTACCATGGATATATTAAGCTAAACAATATCCTAATGGATATTTGAATATGAAATGATCTTTATTATACTATTTCATTGGATCTACCTGCCCTCGAGTTATAAAAAAGAAAACATATCTTGGTGATGCATTAACATGAGTGTGGTTGTATATGTTTAAAAGATGTATAAATTTGAAATAATGAAAGGAATCTAAAAATTTACTAGTTGTGTTTCTGATAGATTAAATTCTACTACTTTGTATCATTATCATAATTTTCGCAATCTTCATTTTATTGCAGACTGCCTTTGTATCTTGGGATGATAGGTGTTGGTTTGAATACAATAATTTTCATTTATACAACTTTCTTGGCCTGGAGTGCTCGAAGGTTTGATGAAAAATGGGGATTAAAAAAATGGGAAATAACAACCTTATCTGTGTTGCCATTCGCCACAGTATTTGGAATAATCTCCTTTTGCTTGTAAGGCACTGCCAGATCTTCCATGTTATATCTCAATTGTATTTTATGTTAAGGCGTTTCCTTATTTTATTGACTCTATCGCTTGCTTCTCTAGGTTTTCCTTTGCTTTGTGGCCAATATGGAGTTTCTTGACACTTCCTCTTCTGGTATATCGACAGTTCTGTTTTTCATTTTTCTTTTAATGTTTTTGCTCCTATTTATATATATTCTTGTTTTATATACTGCCAAAAGGTAAAATGTGCTAATCACCTCATTGCCCTATGCTCTGCAGTTTACACTATTTATGGCATGCATGGTAGTAATCCCTTACCTCATTTTTGGGACACTGCGGCCTCAATACTATGATGAACTCCGTACAGATTAAGCCCTCATGATTCAAGCGAGGAATAGTACTGACTTAAATGATAAGAGTTTCTAACACATGTCAATGAGTGATTGGTTGCTATGTGGTTTGAAGTTTGTATCCAAGTAGCATGATGTATTACACGTTATGCTTTCCTAAACCAGTGCTAACAGTGAGCTAATATTCTTTTTCATCCTTACTATTTCATTAGGTTAGGGTGATGGTAATGCGGCTGGTCTTAGTTGCTACAGGTAGAGAGATATAGGACTTATGGGTAAAGTGTTCAGTTCTAACAGTTGCTTACCTTCAGTTTATGATATCATAGCAGCATTTTTACACCTTTTCTCGTTGGCAGAAAAGTTCATATATGCTCTCAAAAGTTTTAAAGCTTGTCCATGTTGCTCATAAAAGCACGATTGTCTTAAAATTTTTCTTAAAGGTAACATTGTCATCTTACCAATTTATTGTTAGTAGCTTTAACATCTTGTTAATGAAGAAGTACCATATTTGATTGATCTAGGCACATGATAATATCACGTTAAGTTGGGAATATCCTAATGCTGTCCTCCCATAGAAGTAAAAATGAAAATCATTGGCCATTTTCTTAGAAAAGAATGTTTTATGTACATAGGTTACTTTATTCTTTCCTAGGAGGGATTACTTTATATGGTTGTTGGTGTGATTAAATGAAGTTATGGATTTAGGGGATTTATTTTCATAGTTTACGTATACTTTCTGACATTTATGTAATACATATTTGGTAGACCAAAGTAAACTAATTTTATAAAATTAGTTCAATTTTGTTGCTTGTAAAATTGAATCGAATCAAACTATGCACACACTGTTAGACATTGGTACTAAGATTTTTTTATTCTTTTACATTTTCTCTTTTGAAATAGAAGTTTCTTTGTTTGCCCGCTTCCTTATTTTTTGCTTTTTACTTGTTTTTTAGAATTTTTTTGAAAATTATATGTAGTTTAACCTTCTCTTAGTCAAGAATAAGTAAGCAAATATTACGGGACGTGTTTTTGTACGATTTCAGGCCTCTTTGGATTGATTATGTCATTAAATTGGTTTCGACACTGCCAGTTTTTGCAATTTCACGCTGAAGTAAATGGCATTCCCAGCAACTAAATAAATAAAAACAGTTGATGGATATGAGGCGTTTACTAAAGCTGAATATACGAATTAGTTGACCCAAAGGAATTTCCCTTCAACAGGAAGGGGAAATCCAATTTTCCATATAATTTTTACATTTAACGGTATATTTTATCACTTTTTTCACATATTTTATCATTAAATTTTTAATTTTGGCACGTTTTATCACTTTTTTTGTTCTGCACGTTTTACTACCATATTTTTCAATTGCTTTAAGTTTGTCCGTTATGTTAGTAAGAAAGCCACGATGTTGTGAAAAATAAAATCATAAAAGGATGGCATTTTATAGAAATAAATTAGATACTTAACATGGGTGAGAATGATACGTCTTTGTTGTCACGTGTATTATTTGATCTTCCATATATGGTTTTTAATATTCGATTGTCGATGTTTGGTCAACAAAAGGAATATCTGTAAAAGATCCTCCAACTCAAATTAGTACTAGGTATTCGATAATGAATATATTAAATGTTATTTTAATTACATTTTCCCGAATCGCATTTGAGTACTATTTGACATTGTGTTCTAAAAGTATTTGACGGTATTCGACATTGTGTTCTAGAGATATTTGACGTATTCGACATTATGTTCTAGAGATATTTGACGTATTTGACAATGTGTTCTAGAGTCATTCGGCATACCTGGTACTCTCGGTAATATACGTTATAGTTAAAATGTGTGAAAATTTAAGATTATAATGGTAAAATGTATGAAAATAAAATAATTCATAAAATTCATAAAAGAATAATAATTGAGTGGGGAAAATGTTCAAATGAAACTTCTTGTAACTTGGTTATCTTGTGAAGAATATAGATTAGATTTTGATGGGAGAAGAGTGCCTTCTTACAAGTCCCAACTTATTTTAATGTCAAAGTCTTCTTATTAGAAGAAACTTGGGAGGAAGAATTATTATACGCTGTTTTACTCTTTCTTAAGAAGCTCTTTCTTATTAATCCATTACCAGTACACCACTTTTGTTGAACTATAACAAGAAATAAATAAACTTGTTACAATCAATTATGTATGGCTGGTGATTTACAACATCGTCCACTCACAAATATATATATGTGTGCGCGCGCGCGCATTATTTTAAAAATTACTATCTCAAAAACAATATATATTATAGTTTTATATTAGTTGACTGTAAAAATATTCCAGTACAAAAATATTAATCTTAATGGTTAATCAAAATTGTTTTTTATTTGAAATTAGTCTCAAATAAATCTTTATACCTTGGAATTTAATGGTTGAGGTTGAGCCACACAGAAATATGCATGGACTGTGCGCCTCCCACGACACAAGGACCTCAACATGTCTTGTCCCCGAGGTTGAGAATGATATCTCTACACATCAATTTCTCCTTCTTCAAAAAGGAAAAGTGGCTCCTTCATCCTTTTCATCCTTAGGGCTCAACACATTTTTGGGAATACCATTATTGATATAAACTGAATTCTCAAAGTTATTTAAATAAAAAATTGAAACTGTTTATGATAGGGAGGCACCCAAAAAGAATTCTGCTTTTTGCGAAATGGGATGAGAGCATTAGCTAAATATGATGGTGACTACCAAGTCTGCACCCTGCTTCGTTTTGTGACAAATATCTGTATTTTGAGAAGGGAAATATAGATAGTAACGTTCTTGACAATGATAGGGTTGAATTGTGCAGCTTTTCAAAGGATGCACATGGCCTTGCGTTGGCCATCTTCTTGGATTTCTAACACCACTAGTAGGTTCAAATGAAACGGACAATATGTAATGTTTCTGATAGTGGTTACGTTTCCTTGATTGGACCCGCCATTGTTGAATGCAAAAAAGGTCATAATTTTTCAATTAACCAAGCTAAGCAATATCTTGTATGTGATATATTTGTTCTCATCATTCATTTGTAGAGCCATGGAGTTCAGTTCAGGTAAAGATCCATTGTGATTTTTAATTAATTACTCTCGTGTATTGTGCATCACACAACATCATGATGAAGAAATTGTTACCGAAAGTGGGGTTTAATCAATACCATATTCCATTAGCCGATCTGTCTTAAACTTTTGAGGAGTGTAGAAAGTTTTAGGCAGAAAGAAATAGAGTTGGGTGGGGCCATTTAAGTTACGTCATGTAATTGGAATTATTGCTTCAAATGGGAATATAAAAAGGACATTGTCTGCTTAATGGTCATGGAGGTTGAAAGATTATACTCCTAAGTTGCTAAAGCCTAAAAGAGCTCTAACATGTGATAGAAGTGTCCAGCTGGAAAGGTGTTTCATGGTAAGGACTTATATGAGGAATGAAATCCCACTGATGTGGAAAAGCATGGCTCACTCCAGAAACGTATCTTTGCAAATAAGATACTGTACTGCACTGCACTCATATCCCATTTGTTAGGACTCTGGACTAATGAATTAGGCCGTAGTTAGAGTTGTAGCAGATTTTTGGAAAAACTTGCAAGCTAAAGGTAAAATACTTCAACAACAAGGGCAATAGGAGGACTTCTAAATATTTTTAAAGTAAAATGAGAGTGTATACAACTAACTTGTATACACTACTTACCGTTTAGAAATAAATATATAGTAAAAAATAAATTTATAATTAAATAATATAAAAAATATTAAAATAATAATATTGGAAGTTGTAATGTGGTTGTATAAAAAAAATAAAGTTGTACATGTATCATTCTTCTATTTTTAAAGTCCATGCACCTTTTTCTTCAAGTTTATTGAATAAGCATGAGAGAGTGATAAGATAATCAAGATATAGCGCGTAACTTCATCTACAATGGCATTATATATTGGGGATTATATAAATTAAATAAAAAAGAGGACACCACAGTCCCCTTCTTATCCCCAGCGGTAGGACCTCTGCTAAACTTCTAATGAGTGAAACACAACATGCATGATCACAAACCACACTCATTAACTTAAAAGTATGAATGGTTAAATTCCATTCATAAGCATCTCTTCAAAAAAATTCATTAATTTAAAAATACTTGAACCATATATGCTTTATTAGATTTTTATCCTCTCAGTTTAGGTGTTCTGATTATCCTTACAAAAACATTACTTGGTAATTTTGGAGTTAGTATGATTAACACCGATATCAACTTGTTACCGAACTAGCAATCTGCTTTATCTAGATGTGACAGTCAATTTTCTGATCAGTAAAATAGCAGAATATCTTCTACTTGCACTGTAATTAACTTATTTTTTTACATTGTGTAAAGATAGATTAAACACAGTTATTAACTAAAATGGAATTGAACTAATTATACATATAGAAAAAGATAAATAAAACTGCAAAAGCGTGTGTAGCTAGGCTAGTTATGATAATCCAATCAGAATCAGAATAATTTTGAGTGCAGGAAGGAGGAAAAAGGAGGAATGTAAGTAAGTAGTTGGTAACTCAGCGGTAAACCCTCTAGCATGGCCCGTTTCTAATCATATGCAAAGGATGATAGGACACCCACCACCTCCCAGCCAGCGGAACTACCAAATTACCCTTGGTAGAGTGGGAATAGTTACCATGATGCGTGTGTGATGATGATGCAGATGCAGTGCAGTGGGTCAAACAAACAAAACACACCCCCTGCAACATATCTTACACTGCATTATTAAATATATAGTTGGTGGAATGTTATTCTTTTTTCTTTTTTTTCTGCAGAGGTGGGCCCATGTTATTTTGTTCTGAATCTTTGTCTGCCTTTGTTGTGTTTGCATATTTCAATCTTCAACTCAACAGTAACAAGGAGTAGTTGTGGTATTTGTATTGTATGGATTGTATTGTATTTGATTTGGAGTTTTGACTTTCCCATTCCCAAACCAAAATCCCCCTAGTCTCCAAAGAAACAAACAAACAAAACAAAAGCTATCTTCCAACCCAAGTTGTCAAATGTTCCTCTTTTCTCCAATTCTCCAATGGACAACCACCAAGGTGTCATCATTCCTTCTCTCCTGCTTTAATGGTTTTGCTTTGCTTCCTTTTCTCCAAAAAAAAAATCTATTTCAATTTGCTCTCTCCCTCTAAAGTCTTACCTTCCCTTCTCTAGTTCTCTTGCTGAACACACTCTTATGCTTGGTAGGTTGTGCCGTTGAGGAGATGGGCCCTAAACTCCACTGAAGTTTGATGGTAAGAACCAAAGGGGTCTCTTTTCCTCTTTCAGTGCTTCCCCTTTGCCCCCAATTTCGCGCTGTCTCGCATTTAGGTTTTCCTCTCTTTAGACTCACCAGATAAGATTTAGGGCATTTGATTTGACTAGATTCTTGGCAATTTTCGATATGGAGCTTCTCGTATTCCACATGGGTCTCCTTGATCACCCTTTGTGATTGATTTGGTTCCTCCACACTTGCCTCGTTGTTGTGAGAGAACGTGCTTCAAGTTTTCTTCTGAAGTTTCAATTTTCTTGGAAGTTAAATTGAACTGGGAGGGAACTAGAAGGGGTTTATGGGACTGGATTCTCTCGAATTTCGTGTTGGGTGTGGAGTTTGAGGGATAAAGATCGATTTTTAGTGGTGCTGGTTGTAGAGTTATCTTTGTCGGAAGAGGTGAATTTGAAGCCCAGTAAGATGGACAGAGTTATTCAGCCTCCTTTGGTAATTGATTTATACGCTTTTTCTCATCCCGAATTTTTCTTTTCTTTTCTAGTTTATATGTCATTTTCATGTTTAGGTTATGAGGTAAATCAATACTAGGTTGGTTTGAGTTCCCATTTTTGTATGGTCATTTCTTTGGAAAGTATTGTAACTCTTGATATTTAGACCATCTGAGTTTGGTCTTTCTGTGTCCATGTTACTGATCTAATTGCTGATGTTTGCCTTGCCCTAATATGTTGTTTCAAAAAAGCTTTAAAATGTTTGTCGAAAAGGAAGCTTCGAGAAAGACCTCTTTTTAGAGTGTTGTGGGGATGAAGGAAGACTTTTGGAATCGATGCTTGGAGATTCGGGTGGTTTGAAGGAGCTCTGCTCTTGTTGTGTTGCATGACATTACTTACTGAACATTTCTCCTTTTACCCTTCCATCTTCTATATGTTGCATTTTAACCTCTGCGAAATTTCTGTGTGTAATTTTCCTTGAAACGCTGAAATGTTGCTGCAGGCTTTTGGGTTATGAGAGATGAGAAACTCTTGTATTTAAATGCTGTAATACGGATATTTAGATAGGTATAATATTTTGTATAATCTCTCTGCTAGATTCTCAGTAATGTGACACCACTTGTGTTTTTTCCTAAATAGTTAAGCGTGTTGTACATTCAGAAATGTGGGGATTGTTGGATGCAAAACTAATGGATTAAATTGCTTTCTCTAACACGGGCCAAATATTTCTGAGGCTTGAGATTTGAAATTTCCCTGGACTTAATGAAGGTTTGATTACAGAAGACATTCAAATGCCTTGTCAAAATTGTGTCAACTCTTGCAGTTCAATATTCATCAAAATACCATAAAGCTTTAAATTATTTCTCATGATTTAGAAACTGGTGATTAGCTTATGTTTACATATGACTTTATCTGAGCCTGAAAGATTACTCTCACTGATTAATGTTTAAGTTATTACTCATTAGTAAACAAGGTGCTATCTCGGAGTATTATCCGTATTATGTGCTGAGAGACATCAATTTGTCATGTTTGATTTCATAACTTATCATACTACATAAATAAAAAGATATATGATTTCATTTTAAATGTAGATAAACAATTTTTCTGTTTCCAATGTGTTTATGTAGGTCGATACAACTGCATGTCTATGCAGAGTAGATACAGGCCTAAAAACTGTTGCTGGAGCAAAGAGGTATGTCCCTGGAACAAAGCTCTGTCTTCGGCCTGACATTAAACCATCTATTCACCCAACTAGAAACAAGCCAGCACGTGGTGACAGAAGCCGCAATCAATCCCCACTACTTCCAGGACTCCCTGATGACCTAGCTATTGCTTGCCTAATTCGTGTCCCCCGCGTTGAACATCGGAAACTTCGGCTAGTCTGCAAAAGATGGTATCGTCTTTTGGTTGGTAACTTCTTTTACTCTCTCCGCAAGAGTCTCGGAATTGCAGAAGAGTGGATATACGTTATTAAGAGGGACAGAGACGGGAAAATCTCATGGCATGCCTTTGATCCTGTGTACCAACTGTGGCAGCCCCTTCCACCTGTTCCAAGGGAATATTCTGGAGCTCTTGGTTTTGGCTGTGCCGTTCTCAATGGCTGTCACCTGTACTTGTTTGGTGGGAAAGACCCACTAAAGGGATCCATGAGACGAGTCATATTTTATAGTGCTAGGACAAATAAATGGCACCGTGCCCCAGATATGCTTCGAAGGCGGCACTTCTTTGGCTCCTGTGTCATAAACAATTGCCTGTATGTAGCTGGTGGGGAGAATGAGGGTGTGCACCGATCCTTGAGATCAGCTGAAGTGTATGATCCCAACAAGAATAGGTGGTCATTTGTTTCCGATATGAGCACTGCAATGGTGCCTTTCATTGGAGTTGTCTATGATGGGAAGTGGTTCCTCAAGGGACTTGGTCCTCATCAGCAGGTTCTGAGTGAGGTCTACCAGCCGGAGAATGATAGCTGGTACCCGATTTATGATGGAATGGTTTCTGGCTGGAGGAACCCTAGCACTACCCTGAATGGAAAGCTCTATGCCTTGGACTGCAAGGATGGCTGCAAAGTTAGGGTTTATGATGAGGTAACTGATTCATGGAGCAAGCATATTGACAGTAAAATGCATTTGGGGAGCTCGCGGGCTTTGGAGGCTGCGGCTCTTGTTCCCCTGAATGGGAAACTCTGTATCATCCGGAATAATATGAGCATTTCTCTGGTTGATGTTTCAAAACTTGAAGATTTGAAAGGATCCTCCGCCGAACAGTTATGGGAAACTATTGCTGGGAAAGGACAGTTCAAGACATTGGTCACAAATCTGTGGTCTAGCCTTGCTGGGAGAAACCGACTCAAAAGTCACATAGTTCACTGTCAGGTTCTTCAAGCTTAGAGGTTGTATAGCTCTAAAAAATCACAATGAGCTTTGGTAATCAGTTAAAGTATCTCATCATGTGGAATATGTTCGTGAGAAGCTGGGTCAAATCTTGCCGGAACACCATGGTGCAGTCTATTATTTTGTTTCATCTCCAACCCTTGACATCATGCTCATCACAAGAGGTGAAACATAGATGAGATGTTTGACTAATCATAGAGTTACAGATATTGATACAAAGCTGTTACATTTTGAAAATTTGAGTAGGTTGCTTACCAGATCACATGGTTTATCATTAGCTTGTCTTTTGTGTTGCTGCAACCATTGTATGACTGGCGTGTTCGACGGGGAGATGAATAATGCTTAGAGTCAGTTTGTATTCTTAAGAAATTGAGGGTGAAAAATTCAAGAATTATTTTTAAATGTAATTTCATATAAAAACACATCTATGAATTTTTCACCCTCATTTTCTGCAGTGACACCCAACTGACAAGCAACTCTTTGCATAACGTGTTTATATATGAGCAGAAGTGGAGTCAAGTTTACGGGTGAAAAGATTTTTGGGTTGCATCTAAGTTTTGTATTGTGATGAAACACTACTAGCCTTTTTCAATTAAAGTTTGCACTCCTGAGTGCAAACATTTAGAATTGTCTTGTTTGGAAAAATTATTGTTAGGTAGTTTTTGAACATGATTTTTAGTTTAAAACTATAACCATGTTATAAAATGCAGTCTAGACCTGAGATGTGGTGTATATTGTCAAACTCAGAAACCTTTGTAGGGCAATTGCTTCCTGCACCCGATCAATTGTGACTGGCACCCGACACACTTTTAAAAATCCTAAAATGCCCTTGTCTTCTTCATTTACGGATAAAAATATCCAGAATTGCTAGTTGCTTACGGATAAAAATATCCGGAACTGAT
>Ga0123342_1002486_pt1 | contig 30625 bp, 26 predicted proteins | sample Turbeawhitnodule_FD_89960 | JGI IMG/M metagenome (GOLD analysis project Ga0123342, IMG submission 89960) | Root nodule microbial communities of legume samples collected from Mexico - Turtle bean Mexico white nodule | ecosystem: Host-associated > Plants > Roots > Nodule | place: Mexico: Nepantla... | reverse complement strand
TGAAGTTCTCGGATTACATGTTCAGATTGCTCATGAGAAAGGCACTTTAACAAAGGAGTTGAAAACCCTCTTTTGTACAATTCATCTCCTATGAGGATAAAGTTAGCGACTTTTCTAGCCATTCTAACATCAATTTCAATTCCTTGTTCTTGATTTTTAATCACTTCTTTGTATGATTGAATCCAATCATCTTTCTTTGTGGTAGCAATCAAACATTCTTCCACTCCAACTGTCGGATTGTGCAAAGTTTGTTGTAGAATGGAGTTGTGTTGAGGTTGTCTTCGTTGACTTGCCAATTTGGATAGAGAATCTGCTTTTGTGTTTTGTTCTCTCAGAATATGTATGATCTCGGCTATGATAAAATTTTCCATAATGTTCAAGACTTTGTGATAATACCTTAATAATAAGGGATCTGTTACCTGGTATTCACCTTTCATATGCCCAACCATTAATTGAGAATCACTCCAGCATACAACATTTTGTGCACCCATGTCTTTGGCCAAAACCAATCCTGCAATTAAAGCCTCATATTCGGCTTGATTATTTGATGTTTTGAATTCAAATTTCAGAGCCATTTCCAAATGAAAGTTCCCTGGTCCTTCTAGCACGATTCTTGCTCCACTCTCTTTCTTGTTGGATGATCCATCAACAAATACGATCCAAGCTTCCTGATCAGCTTTTGTTGTCGGTATTTGGATAGTAAAGTCTGCTAATGCTTGTGCTTTGATCGCTCCTCGTGGCTCATATTTGATTCCAAATTCTGATAACTCTACTGACTATGCTACCATTCTTCCCGCAAGTTCAGGTTTTCTCAAGACTCTGGCTATCGGGCAATCGGTTCTGACAATAATCTAATGATTATGAAAGTATGGTCGGAGTCGCCTTGTTGTGTACACAAGTGTTAAGGCAATTTTTTCAACCAGTTGGTATCTGGTTTCAGCGCTTTGGAGAACTCTGCTCACGAAGTATATAGGCTTTCGTTCTGGATTTTCTTGTATCAAGGTTGCTCCTATGGCTTCATGAGAAGTGGCAAGGTAGACGATGATAGGCAGAGTTGACACAGGTTTGACCAAGATGGGAGGTTCAACTATCGTCTTTTTAATTGTTGCAAAAGCTTGCTCACATTGTTCATTCCACTTGAACGTTTCAGCCTTCCTTAACAACTTCATTATCGGTTTTGACTTCTCGACAAGTATTGGTAAAAACCTTGCCAGAGCATTCAACCTTCCTATTAACCTCTGAACTTCTTTCAAATTTATCGGATTCCTCATATTCATTATTGCTTCACATTTATCCGGATTTGCCTCAATTCCTCTGTTGGTCAACATGAAACCGAGAAACTTCCCACCTTTGACTCCAAAAACACATTTTTCTGGATTTAATCGCAAGTTATATTTCCTTATCTATGCAAATACTACTTCAAGATCTTTCACATGGTCACCTACCACATGTGTTTTGACAATCATATCGTCCACATACACCTCCATATTCCTTCCAATCTGCTTTTTAAACACCGTATCCATCAATCTTTGATATGTAGCTCCAGCATTTTTTAAACTGAATGGCATGACCTGATAGCAATAGTTTGCCATATCGGTAGTGAAAGTGGTCTTCGGGATGTCAGGTTTATACATTTGTATTTGATTGTAGCCGGAATAAGCATCCAAGAAACTCATCATGGCTTGACCAGATGCCTCATCAACCAACCTGTCAATACTCGGCAAGGGATATGAATCTTTCGGATATGCCTTGTTCAAATCTGTATAATCAGTACACATTCTTCATTTTTCGTTTGCCTTCTTGACTAGAACTACATTCGCTAACCAAGTCGTATACTGGATTTCTTTAATGAAACCTGCCTGTAACAATTTTTTTGTTTCTTCAAGAGCAGTTTTTCGTCTCTCTTCTCCCAACTTCCTTCCTTTTTGAGCTATCGGTCTTGCTTCTCGACAAACAGATAATTTGTGAGAGATGATGTTAGGATCAATTCCCGGTATGTCCGATGCCTTCCAAGCAAACAAATCTTTGTTCATTCTTATCACTGCCACTAAGTCATCAATCATTTCTTCAAGCATACTACCCCCAACATATGTACACTGCGTTTCATCTTTGCCTAATTGAACCGATGTAATTTCTTCTCTTGGCTTTATCCTTTCATCATCATTCATTCTGGGATCCAAGTCCACCATTGCAACCATGTTTCTGGCTTCCATACTTCCAGTCGCCACTTTCGACTCCTGGACCATCTTCAATTCGGTCGCATAACACTCTTTGGCTGCTTTTTGATCTACATATATGGTTGTTATGTCTCCTCGTTCTGTTGGAAATTTCATTGCCAAATTTGGTGTTGACACTATAGCTCCCAGCTTATTCAATGAAGATCTTCCTAACAAAGCATTATAAGAAGTACGAGTATCTACCACCAAGTATCTGATTGTAATTGTTTTCGTTGCATTTCCTCTACCAAAGGTTGTCGGCAAAATCAATGTATCCTTTGGTGTCAACCTTTTCACCTGAAAACCCAATTATTTGTTCCTTCAAAAGGACCATGTCTTGTTCCTTCAAATGTAACTTTTTGAAAGTTTCCCATAATAGAATATCGACTGAGCTCCCTTGATCTACTAGAGTTTTCATTACCGCGTACTCGGAAATTTCAACTGTTATCACCATTGGGTCTCGTTGATCAGGATCAATATCTTGGAAATCTTCATCAGTAAATAACATTTGTGGCAAACTTCTTCTTTTGAAAACATGATTCACGGTTATGGCACTTCTCAAATATTTCTTTCCTATCGTATTATACGTTTCCTTTTCCGCAAAGCCTCTAGAGATAGTATTAATGAACCCCCTAACCGACCTTCCCAAACTGCGTTGTCGGCTCCTTCTCTCTTGAGAATGGAGGTGGCTTCCTCCATCTCTTAGATCTCTTTTTTCATCTCTTCCTCCTCTTCTCTCATTTCGGTCATTTTGTATATCAGTCGTTCTTCCAAATTTTTCTCCTCTATTCCTGACATCTTGTTCTGGATTTTGACTGGCCTTCATTCTTCCGCCTCTAACAAAGCGTTTTAATTGCCCTATCTGGATCAACTCTTCAATTCGGTCTTTCAGCGCTATGCATTCTTGTGTGATGGCCATGATTTTTATGGTACTGGCAATGTTTGTTGTGATCAGCTCGATCTGGGGTTCGTGCTTTCCTTGGTGGCGGTATTACTTTAGTTGACATCGCCTCTTGAAGTATTCGAGCCCGAGTTGTACTCAATGGTGTGTATTGTTGAAACTTTCGGCCACGAAGTTCCTCTCTGAAACGTCTGCCTTAATATCCTCCTTCTCTTTCATTTGTTTTCTTCTCGTTCTTCACGTCCATCCTTACCTGATTCCTGAAGTCTCTTAACTCCTCCATTTGCATAAACTTTGTTGCACGTTGTCTTAGTTCATCAAGGCTTATTGCCGGTTTTTCGCACAAACTGTCGGCAAATGGTTTCGGCCTCAACGCAGTTATCATATGATGCATAGAGACTTATCATATGATGCATAGAGACTTCCGAACTGAGGTTTCTAATACTTAAAGCCACTCTTCCAAAGCGCTCCATAAAAGATCGCAACGACTCATTTTCTCTTGTCTTATGTTTACGAGAGCTATCAATGTTAAGTGATGTGGTCTACTTGTAGCAAATTGAGCTCCAAACTTTTCTATCAAAGTGTCAAAACAGTCAATAGATAACGGTGGTAACCGGGTAAACCAGCTTAAAGTTGCTCCTTTCAAAGTAGTTGGAAACACTCTACATAGGATGTCGTCGTTCCATGTATACATACTTATTTGAGTTGTGTATATGGCAACATGTTCATCTGGATCTGTACTCCCATCATACTTCTCTATTGTTAAACTTTTCCAGTTGTCAGGTAATGGGGTCTCTATTGTAGTCTTAGAAAACGAGTGTCTTTTGGCTAGTGTTCCCATAATAATGGCTAGTGTTCCTTTGTGTGACCCCGAAACTCTCTTCCTTATTCTCTCTTTGATTAACATGTGTTCTCGACTGAAAAGTATCAAGGGAAGCATTCAACATGGTTTCTTCATTTAATCTTTGTCTCATGTAAGCATTCTCGGCTCTCAACATACTCAACTCCTCTTCATTACTCTTCTTCAGTGTCTCAAATTCCTCTTGCAACTGTATTAACATGGCCATGGTCATGACGCTCTGACAATCTTCTTGTTCTCTGGAATGCTCTCCTCTTTCACTCATTTTGTTTCTCGACCCCACAGTGGGCGCCAAAATGTTCTTACAAGGACCTAGAAACAAAAAATTTCTTTGCCTTCAACCCGTTGACTTCTCAGCCTTCGCTTTCGGAATCCTTCTCGACTCAAACTTTTGGCTTATTTGTTCTTGGTTCATAAATCTTTCTCGTTTTATCGAATTGCTTGATGGATACCTTCCAGTCAAACTTAATTTACTCCATTTGATCTTTCGGTTTTTAGTCTCGGCTCCCTCTCACCGATGGGTGTGTGTACCTGAAAGGTGCTCCGATGCCAAAGTTAGATTCAGTTTTACAAGATATTATAATGAATTCACTCCCCTTACCTCTTACGATTACCCTCTATTTATACTACTCTTTTATTGGGCCCAGAAGTTATTTGGGCCTTTTCTCTTTGCATTAAACATTTACTACACAGACCTGCATATTTGGACCCGGTTTCATGGGCTTTTGTTTAATAATAATTTCCATTTTATTTTAGGCAGTTTCTTCCTGCACCCTTACATATTTCTTCCTGCACCCCCACAATATCATGCAAATACCATATTGTCTTTATTATTTTTTAAAAATCCCAAAATGCACTTAAACTGTACTTATTTATTTTTACATTCTGGATTATGGAATCCGGAAAATTTTCGGATTGACACTTCCGGTAAATTTTCGGATCCACCAATCCGTAATTCAAAATATACATTCCACATTCAGAAATTCATCATTCAAAAAAAGCATTCCGGATTCACCGATCCGTAACCAAAAATATGTATTCCGGATTCAAAAATCCAAAATTAAAAAAAAAAAAATCCAGATTCACCAATCCGTAACAGAATTAGACTTTCAGATTTAGCATTCCAGAAATCAACAATTTATGCAAAATTTGCTTCCAGAACACCCCCTCATCCAGAAAACACAATTTAATCAATTACCGGATCCCGTTATCCGGTAATCCCAAAATCTTCATAACTACCATGCTCCTAAAAAAAAAATTACTCTTACCTCTACAACCCAAAGAATACTTCGGTAACATAGCGTACTCCTCCATCTTGCCTCGAACAACTACAAAAACCCTCCATCAGTGATTGATATTCAATGATGAAGATGATCAGTGACAAAGGAAGTTCAGCATAGTGCTCCTTTTCAAATTAGAGGTCAAGGTTAATCTTGGAATATTTAAAATTGTGGGGGTGCAGAAAGAAAAACGTAGGGGTGCAGGAAGAAGAAGTCTTTATTTTATCTTTTTCTTTTAATTCTCTCAATTGACCTTTTTTAGTTCAACTTCACATCTTCACTTTCGGGTTAAACTCTCGACTCAATCTTCACACTGCTTTCAGTTGACCTCTTGACCTAATTAGACCTTTCGACCGAATCTCTCGACCCAATCAGTACATTAATTAAAAATCTTATTTTGCACATTATTACTAAACACATAAATAACATACACCAATTTCTTAGTTTTCTTACAAAATATTTTTTAGAACAAAAAAATTTAGCTTTTGAAAATCACCAATTTAACCGTTTTTCTCCGTGAGGTACGAGTTTAACAGCATAACTAACATTTAGAATGTTGTTTTTTTATCTATAATTTATCTCCTCCACTACACAAAAAATATTTTTTAACATTCATTTAATTTATGAAAAAAAATCACATTTAAAAGATTGATTTCCCAAACCTGACTTCTAACACGTTCTTCTTTTTAAATGAAAAACGCATTGAAAAGTTGGATCGTACTACTAAATGCGTTTAAAAAAGTCATATTTTTGTAATTAATTTACAAAATACAACATTTTTAAAAAAAATGTAGTAAAAGTTTATAAATTAAAATTTATTATATTGAATAAACAACTGAATAATGTAACTCTCACCACAGCACAAAAATTAGTTACACGTGTCCAATGAAAAAAGTGAAGGTTGTCTCTAATCGCCGGTTACGTATATCTTTTTGATGGAAACTCGGCGCCGCAAGTAGAATATCGCTGCTGGCACTAAGATATTTCCCCATAACTTCCTGTTACAAGCCGAACTACAATAATTCACCAAACAGAATGCATCCAACATCTTTTAAAATATAAACAAAACAAAAGCACCACACAAAATCAATCATACTACAAAAAAAGTTTACCAGATAAAAAAAATCCGAAAGAAATATAAAATCAATAATTACATAAAAACAAATTTATGGTAGTTTCTTTGTAGTTTATAAAAACTTATGCTTTCAAAAGACTAATGTTATTGAAATAAAAAAACTAATTTGCATTTAAATTTATTTTTTATTGATCAAAATTAGACAAAAATGAAGTTTTAATTTTTGGAATATCTATTCATATCCGTGAGCATTTGTTTTAAATAATCATGCAGGTCAATTCTTCTACGTAGACATAATGATGTTTCTTCTACGTAGCTACATCTTACGTTGTCATTCCTATTATCAACTTCTAAGAAAGAGGGAGAAGGAAAACAATAGTTTTTAAATTTTTTTATAAGCACAAGTAAATCTATAGAAAATAATATTATTTTTAAAGTGTTTAAAATTAAACTAATCCAAAATATATAATTAAAAATGCATAAAAATAACTAATTATTTTTTCATTTTAATTTTTTTTTTTTTGAACTGAACGTTGTAGTTGAAATTTAATATCAAAGTGAAAGTGGAATTTGGCAGAGATAGAGAGGAAAGGAGCGCGTGGTGTAAGGTAGTTGGAAAAGAGGGTGAATGGTATCTATGGGAGAAATGAGAGACGCAACCGAGGTTGAGTGAACACGTGTCCTCCAACCTCGCGAAACTCAAGAAAAAGCAAAACATAGGGAAAGCAACCTCTGTGATGCCACGTAAACTAACCTATCACTCTGACCTTTCTCTCTCTCTCTTTCTGTCATCTCCTTTCACCAACTGGCCCCACCCTCACCTCATCTTTCACACAACCGTATCCCTTACCCCAACATCAACGCTCCACGTACCTACCCTTCAATCTCAGTCGTCCACGACTCCCTCACAAAAATCCAACTCACTGCTCCATAAATATCCACCTGTTACGCCATCACGCCCTCGCTTCCGAATCAACGGTCCACATTCCACCACTCTCAGATCTCGCAATCAAACACTTTAAATTCCCTCCTTCCACGCTACACCACGTTTCTCTTTATTGCCCTTTTTCTTATTTCTTATTTCGCACTTATTGTCTATTAGTCTTCTGCTGTGTTCTGCTGCGTTGTCTTGTGTTCAGTTCGTTGCATGCAAACACCACTATGAAGACGCCAAAACGCCACTCGCCGTCGGCAAACGCTGTCCGGCGAGTGGACCCTGATTCTGCTGAGTTTGTTGCGAGGTTCAACAACGGTCGCCAGAGAAGGCTCAAAATCAGGAAACTGAAGTACACTTGCCAGGCGAAGATCAGCATCAGAAATGGCAACGGCGGCGCCTCCGCGCCGCCGGCCGAAGGGCCGGAGGGAGGGAGCAGAGAGATTCATGAGGAGGTGGAGATATCGCTGTCGCTGGGGGCGGCGTCGTCGTCATCAGAGGAGGAGGAGCGTTCATCGTCGGAGCAAAACGACGGCGTTTTGTTGTACGGGTCAACGTCGGTGATTGGGAGGAGAAAGGAGATGGAGGACGCGGTGAGTACGGAGATAGGATTTGCTGCGAAGGAGAGAGGGATGTACGACTTCTTCGCGGTGTACGACGGCCACGGCGGAGCCCAGGTGGCGGAGGCGTGTCGGGAGCGATTGCACCAGCTGGTTGCGGAGGAGGTGGAGAGGAGGGAGAGTGAGGTGGAAGGGGACTGGCAGGGAGTGATGGAAGGGTGTTTCCGTAAAATGGACAGCGAGGTCGCCGATAATGCGGCCGTCAGGACTGTTGGTTCCACGGCGGTTGTAGCTGTCATAGCGGCGGAGGAGCTTGTCGTCGCTAATTGCGGTGATTGTAGGGCTGTGTTGGGAAGAGGAGGTGAGGCTGTGGACTTGTCTAGTGAACATAAGGTATAGTTGTTACATTTTCTTAAATTATTTAATTTTCCAAATTTCAACTTTAATTTTTATTCCCTATATACAGTTCATTTTTAATTATTTTTTTTATAAGTTTTGATTTTGTACATTATTATATGTTAAAAGATAGCGTATAGCCGTTTTTATTGGAAAACTAAATATATATTCACGCATATGTGAACAAGTAAGTCAATGTTCTTCAATTTGATGGGAGAAGGGTAGTTTATCAAAATTGTTGCTGGCAAGTGAATGTCTGGAGTGTGCGAATGTGTTATGTTTAGCGTCAAGAAGAGAAAGATGTCTTTTTGTCGTTTTGGAGAGTGAATTATTTCAATTATTATTTCGAGATTTACGATCTTCTTTGAAATGGGTGTATAACAGCTTTTATATTCGGTTCCTTTTTTGATCGCAAAGCAATTTATTGTAAGATAATGAATGGCATTGTGTGTGCACACAGCCCAATAGACCCGACGAGTTGATGCGAATCGAAGAGGCTGGTGGAAGGGTGATTAACTGGAATGGCCAGCGCGTGCTTGGTGTTCTTGCTACTTCACGATCCATAGGTTAGTTTGAACCTTTAAATCTTCACTCACACTATAATACTGCTTGTCAAACGTTAATTAGTTAATAAGCTGCGATGTTGCTTCGGTGTCGTGTGGATTATCCTTTTGGTTTGGCACTTTTTAACACGACGTTTTTATCTGATCAGCACTGAAAAGACAGAAGAATCTTAGCACCCTCTGGCTTTTTATTATCGGTGTCGTGAGTATAGCAGAGCAACGTTGACCAGAATGAGTATTATTATTATTATTAATCGGCATCCTCTGACCTTAAATTTGATTTTTTACAATTATTACCTTTTAAATCTTTAACTAATCAAGATGACACACTGTTGCTTTGATCCGTCCAGTAGATAGGAATATAAAAGAATGAAATTAACGATGAATCTGCTATGTAAAACAAGTTTGCCTTAAATCAATGATTGTCTTTACCATGAAGGTTGGACAGAAATATAACAATTATTCATAAGCCTTAATTGCTTCTCGTATATGGTCAAACACATGGAACCCTTAACTATTAAACGGAGAGGGAAAGGAATCTTGATCTGTCAAGTTGCATCGAACACTCTAATCCCCATTTGCTTAAATATTCAAACGAGAATATTAACTCAAATCAATGATTTACCATCCTTTATAAGTGGTCAAATTGGATTTGTGCTTTATGTCGCAGATCTAGAAAGGACAAATCTAAACCAGATTATTGAACAAGATTGTCTGTGTATCTCAACATTGTTTGAAATGCAGGAGATCAGTACCTTCGACCTTATGTAATATCAAAACCAGAAGTGACAGTGACAAAGCGAAGCAGCAAGGATGAATTTCTGATACTAGGAAGTGATGGATTGTGGGATGTGATTTCCAGTGAAGTTGCATGCCAAGTTGTAAGGAAATGCCTGAATGGACAGATTAGGAGAGTGTCCAATGAAGTTGGGAAGCATCAAAACCGTGCTGCCGAGGCTGCAAGCCTCTTAGCTGAGATAGCATTGGCAAAGGGAAGTAGAGATAACACCAGTGTCATTGTAGTTGAGCTAAGAGGAACAGTAACATAACATCAGTGTCTGCGAAAACATGTATTTTCTTCTCTAATTCTTGCCTTCTGCTTTTGGACTATTATCCACCCACGTCGTGCATCCTCAATATCAGATAATAACGACTACTTGCTTTGCCACATAGTGCTTTTCTTTTAATAATGACCTCTAATTAATATTTCAAATACTTACAAATTTTGTTGCCAAACTAGTATCTTACTTTATACAATGTAAATGACAAACATTTCCCTTCATATAATAAAAGTTTAGAACTATTTTTTACGTATCAATTACATTTCCTAACAAATTATTATGTATGATAAAATTATTGATTTTTATTATAACTATCTCGAAAGTCACATCAAAAGTTATTTCTAATTTACTGACAATATGCATTTTTAAGAGATTTTACAGGGAAGTGCCCTCGGGTATAGAGGGCTAGTACAAATATAACATATTTAGAATATAGAAAGACACTCTTTATGATACTTTATATGAGAAGCATATAATTAAATCGACAAGACCATAAATTAACTAATTTTAATTATTAATGTCATACGTTTATATCTTATTTAAAAAATGTTTGTGGGATAATTTGTTTTTTCACATATGAATGTGACTTTCATGGTTTATAGATCGCATAAAAAAATGATTGAATGTTCTATTATTAGAGTTCACATTAAATTAAGAGTATAAAAGATAATTTGCAGGTTTGTTGTACCAAAATCGTGCAATTTTATTCGTTTATTATTAGAATGGGCAGAAATGTTTTTTTATGACTTTAGGTAAATCTTATTTCGTTGGCACAACTTCGTTTGGAAGAAGTTATCCTAATGTAAGATGACTTCAAATGACATACCAAAGTTTCTATTACTCTAGAAAGATTTTGGTACAAAATTACAGAATTAAAGTCGTTATTTAAATGTAGATTAGGATTTAATTGAAGTCATTCAAGGATGTGACACGAATTCCGTGCTAAATAAAAACAAACTTTAACCACTTCAATTATTTTTATTTAATACTAAATTCATGTCACCTTTGCACGATCTTAGTTAGTTGTAGTATTTATTTAATTTAATAATGGTTATAATTTAAATAATAATTTATTTTAAATTTGTGTGTAATAATATATGAAGTAAATAATTTATGTATTAAAAATTTAGTTAGAATTTGATTTTATAATATTTGAATGAAATGTTAAATATTATTTAATAAACTATGTGTATGTATATTGTGATTTATAATATTTTATTGAGTAAAAGAAAGCATGAGTAATTAGAGTAAAATAAGAAGATTATTAGATTAAGTAAAATAAATTACATTAAAAGCAAATGTGGGTCATAACATTGTTGTAATTACATAAAAAAAAAAACAAAATATTTAAAAGATGTTGTGTCACATGTTGTTTTTCTTCTTTGTGGTTCATATTCAGTATTAGAAGGTGGTGGTATTAGACTATCATCATTGTTTTCTGATTGGTTGTCGTTAGGGGTGGTCATGGATTGGATTTTTCAAAATCCAATCTAGATCCAATCCAAATCCAAATAAATGGATTGAATTTAAAATCCATATCCATTTTAACTAGATCAAATTTATTTGGATTTTTCTTAAATCCATTTAAAGTGGATTAAATTCACTTTCTTAATTAGATTAAATCCACTTTGTCAAATACATTAAATCCATTTTGAAATGGACACAAACTAACTTGGCTCGAACTGGGCCTAATCCGACTTAACTTTGACGCAGATCGACGTGGACCAACTCGGTTCAACATCGACCTGTGCCCGGACCACTCGACATCGGCTCGGTCTCGAACGAATCGACATCGGCCCGGGCCCCGACGACCCAAAATTGACCCGAGTCCAGACGACTCAACATCGACTCGGGCCTGGACAACTTGACATCGGCCTAGGCCTGGATGACTCAACATCGACCAGGCCCTCTTAGCTCGACATCGGCCCGAGCGCAGACGGCAAGACATCAAGCCCGGGACCAGACAACTCGACATCAGCCCGGGCCCGTACGACTCAACATCGGTACGGGCCCGTACGACTCGACATCGACCCGGGTCGTACGACTCGACATCGGCCCGGAACCGTACGACTCAACATCAATTTGGTTCCGTGACAACGGCCCGAGACCGCTCGAGATCGGCCCGGGCCCGCTCGACGCAATATCGGCCTTGGCCCGCTCAGTTGGAAATCGGCCTCGGCCCAGACGAATCGACTTCAGCCCGGGCCTGGACACTCGACAACGACTCGGGCCCGAATGACTCAACATTGGTTTGGGCTTGCTCTGCTCGACATCGGCCTGGATTGTCTTGGCTCAACTTGGATCGGGTCAAGTCAAAACCCAACCCAAAATGCAATTTGGATAATCCAAAAATGTATCCAATCCATATCCAATTAAATGGATTGGATTTAAAATCCAAAAATATGGATTTGGATTTAAGATAAATCTATTTAAATGGATTAAAACTAATGGATTTGGATCATTATGGATTGGATTTTGTAATTTGGATTTTTTGTCCACCCTTAGTTGTCGTCAGGTGTATTATCATACCTATGTGAAGGCATTGTGGACTGATAACAATGCATTGATATGATGTGGTGGTGTCAATATAAAAGTACCAAACAATTTTTATGGACTACAAAACATATTTTTCTACGATGGAAAAATGGTGTTAGTGGACGAAAGTTGTTGGTATGGAAATTGGGAAAACATGTTGTGGTGATAGTCCATATATTTGAGCATTTTGCTTGGTTGAGCAAAAGTATGTTGTTGAGCATTTGAAAAAGACCCAACGTTCTATCTAGCTAAACCAACCTGATGAACATAATTTTACTCACACTTAGACCCCTTAATCATAGCTTTCTTGGACTTCAATTATAAATAAATCCATTGTTTTAAATAGGATTCATCTAATTGAGTTTTATTTGCACCTCAACAACATCAAGTTTAATAAAGATAAATGTGTATAAAGAATCTGATGTGAACATCTTAGGCTAGACAGTCAGATAGAAGTGTCTACTGCACTAATACACAAGTTTAAAAGAAGTGTCTACTATTACAAGTGGGCTTGATCAAGCAAAGTCCTAGTTGCTTCTCTAAATCATATGGGAAATTAAATATGAGTAAAAGAACTAGACAATAAAATCTACAGTATCTCATAAACATATTTAGGAGCAAATAATCTCTTTTGGATTAATTTTCTTGTAATTTCATAATGAATTTTGAGTTTATGTGCAATTAATGTTCTTGAATATGTATAATAGGTTGCGCTAAACAGTTTGGTTCTTTTGAGTTCTAATTTTTGTTAATGGAATTGCTTTTTAACACATGTTGATGAATCAATGTTGTTCTTTAATTGAAATTCTTGTTTAGTTTGCATTATTTTGAACAATATCTTGTTTGCATAATTCAAGAGATAAAAGACTAAACTCCTTATAAGAACATGCATGGAGACAAGTAAGGTACTGAATGCATTAATAGACATGTTTCATTAATTAGGTTTCATTGATTTTGTTAACTCACGTTTGGTCAATTCAATCCTATTTGGATGATAAATGAATTATATATAATATATATATGATAAATCATTCACTACTAAATGAGCTTGATTCAACTTGTTTCTTAATATGTTCTATCCTCTATTTTATTTTTCTACACAACAACCTCAACCCCCTTTTACTTTACTATTATCTTTATATTCTGTTACTTGTAGATAAGTTTTTTGAACGGATTCACGATTAGATTCATTGGAGACGACTTGGGGTCAACTGACCCTATCTATACCATCATCTTTTTTTGTGTTAGACAATATAACATTATGTTAAACAATTTATCTTGAAACTATTTTAATTTGGTTGTGGAACTACAACAATCACAACCCAAGTATTGTTTGGACACTCAACCATCTCTAACTAACAACCTTGAGTATTGTTTGAAACGCCATCATTCCTGCCTAAGACTAAGTATTATATGAACAACAATCACTCTTGGTTAAAACTGAAAGGTTTACAAAGAGAGTGATCTAAAAGATCACAAGGTTGCACAATTGAAATAGAGATTACGTCTTATGACATATACAAAGATATTACACTTTTTTAGATAGCTATGAACATGAACAATATTCTTCCCACAAATACAAAGGCTAATTATGCTTAAGATTACACGATCTTATTCTTATTGCAAGGGTGTCATCGATCTCCCTTCTTCACATAGATTTTCTTTATTTAGAGTTGAGAAGTGAAGAGTTGTTGCAAATCCTTTGTAGTTTTTGTGTGGGTCTTCTTCTACTGTTGCTTCTTCTTGCATTTGAGCATGCTTTGAAGATTCAAACTACATTAAATGATCTTTATTAAGCATTATGTGTGACTTCTTTGGAAATACTTATGGAACACGACAAAGTTAAACAGGCCTAGGCGAGTAGCTTCTTTCCTCCTTTAAGAAAAGTGATGGCTTGATACAACTAGTTGACTTTGCAACACTTACATATTGCCTTTTTTAGAAGAAAAAAAATGCATGAAGCAACATCCAACGTGTTTCAAAAGATCTTGATGTTAATAAAAAGTTATGAGATCTTCTTGAATAAAGAAGCGTACATTTTCTATTCTCTACACGCATAAAATAAGCACTTATTAGTTTGAAGTATACCATGAAATGCTTAAGGCTTGCATGTATTAGACCAAGTATACTCATTGTCCAAAAGCTTATTAGACAAAGAATACTCACTTGTGTTTGTTCAAGCAAAAGCTTATTAGATGAAAAGCATATGCACAACGCTTGCTTTTGTCAAACGGAGCACACAACAAACAACACTTGTGTTTGTTTAGTCGCACAACTTGCATATGTTGGGTCAAACTAAACATTTGCATCTAATGCGATATGATGCCAATAAAGAATTATGTTTTAACATTTTGTTGTTTAGGCACAGAATCAAAACCATACAAAGGGTCTCTTCAAGCTGAAAAATATGAATGAAAAATATAATATTCATGTAGAACAAATACATGTTTAATTATAATTGATTGTTTCAATATGTGTATGTTTTTTCAACACTAGAGTAATATTGTCATCATCATCTCATCTTTACTATCATTATTATCACTAATTTTGTTGTTATCATCTCAATCATAATTGTCATTATAGTTGCCATCACTATCACTACCATCCCACTATCTCTATCATTATTATCAAACATCTTATTATTTGGTCCTTATTATGATACATTAAGTATTTGATCAAATTAATGTTTATCGTGTTATATTATGTTTGTATTTTGTCTTTATATCATATCATGGCAACTAAGCAATTTCTTAAATGCAAGCCATGACAAACTCACGATAGTACAATTTTCGTGTTAAAAGAAATCAGCACATAAACTTATCTTACACATAAAACATAATATAAAATGTGCTCAAATATCATAATCTCAAAATTATTATTATTGACATCAACTAGATTATTAAATTGTCCATAAATATCATTAATGCAATATGATAGCAAAGCATACATTCTATTACAACATTTAGGTTTAAGTACTCATTTAGTCTTTATAATGGTATAAACTTTATCTTTTAGTCTCTATTATATCATTTTAATAACTTTTAATCTCTATAATGCATATAATTTTTAATCTCTTTTAGTTTCTATAATTTAAATTTATAGACACTAAAAAGGATTAATAAAATAATGATTTTAAAGTATAGAGACTAAAATATAAAATTTATGTAATTATAATACCAAATAAGTAATTTAACCTAATATTTATTAATAGAGTTTTAATTTTTTTTCTCAAAAATGGCAAACTAAGCCCAACCATGGGTTCCAAGAGGAAGGGCCCAATCCTCAATGTAATCTGGACTGCTACCCACAACCCTTCTGGACTGTGAACGAATGCCATTAATTTTTGGGCCTGGACTTCTTGGAATTTGGTAAGCGGTGATTCCTCCACCTGAACTAGACGAGTCGCAGGTTGAGCCTCCCTTCATTGAGGAGTTCCACTGAGGCCCAGCTGAAACCCGAGGCTTCGATGGGCCTTGAGCCCGAACCTTAGCCTTTGCAGACTGAGTTGGGGCCATATAACGTCTATTTGGGCTGGGAGGTATATGATGATTCTGCCTATTGGAGAGTGGGCTTGAATCAATAAAGTCTGGGTTTATGGGGCTTATGCTTCTGACATTGGCTGGGCCTGGAGTTGCAATCATATCCATTTCCACGGTCTTCTCAGACATGTTATCTGTGGTGGTCGATGTTGGAGAAGCATGAGTCATGTAAGAGGTCTCACGTGGCCCCATGTTCCTCACATTGTCTGGTTGTGAGGACATCCAACGCTCCAACCAGTTCCAACCCCATTGCGCTTTTTCCTTTATTCCTATTTCATCCTTACCCTTCCATTCCCCCAACAAATATTGATTTTGCTGCTGTTGCTGTAAATGGTTCTCCACAACTTTAACACAATGTTTACATCTTTTTATTGTAATCATTTTTTCCTATTTTTAAATATATATTAACTGATAATAAAAAAAATATTAAACAATAACAAACTGTAATGTTTTGAAATTTTAGTCTTAATTTTCTATTGATGATTCAAAATGTTTTATCCTTATTTACTTTAGATATGTTAAATTCTAAATTATCAATATCTTTTATTTTTTAATTAAAATGTAAAAATGTTTAAAATTTACAGACGTAATTTGAAAAGGTACAAGATTTAAATGATATAAATTATCCTACAGATATGTATAGATTTTTTTTTCACAAAGACTTCTAAAAATAAGAAATAAAATTAAAAATAACGTCTCCAAAAGAGTAGAAGTTTCTTATATAATCTTTTGATTGTTTTAACTTATAAGTTAATTAAAATTTATAAAAAAGTATTTGTAGTATTTTTTTTTTCTAGAAGTTCATTAAAAGAAACAGAAATCTAATAGTTTGCAAAGATACCTGTTGCTGTTGGTAGTTGAAAGCGTAAGCGAGAGCTCTCTCCCTCTTCATTGTAGCTTCATGTTTCCTCAAATCGTTTTCCTTAATTTTGTAGCTACTTTGACGCCTATTGTCCCAATCATTATTGATGTGCGTCCTTCTCATGGGGCTCATGGGCTTGGGCTTGGGCTCTTCGATCTTCTGATATTGTTGTCTTTCCTCGTTGACGTGACTCAGTTGGAGTCGGCGAGCCCTTACTCGGGCCTGCACCCTCACCAGTGCTTGCATGCATCGCATAGTCATTTGGGCTTGCTTTCTCACATTGTGTCCCCTCACCAGTGCTTGCAGCCTCACCAATCCCTTCAATGCTCGCAGTGCACGCCGAGCCTACGCATGCAATTCATTAATTAATTCAATACCCAATGCTACCATTCACTTTACACACCAAATTTATTCAACAAAAAATTTCACACAATTAAGATAGACCTTTTACAAATACTGATTTTTATTCATTTATTTTTTTTTAAGTTTTAAATAATTAATTGTTTTTATCAAATACACTTTTACTTTTATCTAATTTTTATTAAACTTACTCTTATATATTTATTGTGAAGTAAAAATAGAAAAAAAAATAAAGTGAAAAAACATCTTAACTATTCTATTATGATGTCAAAAATATTATTCTATTTTTTCTATTTCTACGTCTAACACCTTATTCTAATATGGAGATACTAACTTTATATACTTTAACTGCCGCCATTTGCAAAACATAATTAATTGCAACATAGAAGATGTAGCCAGATGCCTTTGTTTTGACATAAAAAAAAACATTAATTCTATGAAACATGCATTAATCCTCTTAATATGTATTGAGATAGAGTTTTTTAAAATAAAAATATGAAGAATCTTCTTTAATATTATTATATATTATATATAATATATGCAATTAAAATATTGCTTATACAATACATTATATCACAGAAAAAATTATAAATTGAAATATAATAAAAATTATAAATTTATTCAATGACATGTTTTCGTATTAAAAAAATCATATTCAATACTGGTTTCAGTTTTTTTATTAAAAAATATATTTAAGCCTTTTATTAAAAAATATGTTTTACCATCATAATTCTATAATTAATGTTAAAAAGTAAAATAAAGTATAAATTTACAAATTTTAATATTTAAATATCTAAAATAAAATTAAAATCTTTTATTATAGATTAAAATTTTAATAACACTTCTTTATGTGTATTAATAATAACAAATTTATATGTAAAATAATTAAAATGACATATTTTAATCTTTTTGACCTTTTTAAGAACAAATTTTAAAATAATCTATTATTAAATATTTTTTCATAAAATCAATTTAAGATTTTATCAGTTTCAACAGATTTTTTTATTCTTAAAATGTTTATTACTTGGTTTTTAACCTATTACTTGATCAGGATCGGTCCGATTATAAAAAAAAAAGAGTTTATATTCTAAAATTAAAAAAAGAAAATGGTTAGAGATTGTATTGTATGAGACAGAAACAAGATCTTACTAGATAGCCTCTGTAGTATGATTGAATGAGTACTGCTGCTCTTTCTTCCTTGGATTGGCGTCCATAACCTGCCAATCTCACCACTCTTGCAGCTGCTTGAGCAGCCGCCACGGCAGCTTCAGCGGCTGCGGCAGTAGCTGCTGCAACGGCAATGGCGTGGCTTCTATCTTCTGTAACTGGAGTTGAAGTGCCACTCTCTTCATTTGTCGGATTATTATCCGGAGAACTCTCTACTGGAAAATGCTCAAAAGACACCACCTCTGCCACTTCATGCTGTAATTTCTGTGTGCTGTCTTTCTGAAATGAAATTCACTCAATTTGTGATTACAAACAACAAAAGTCTCATTTTTATTAAGCGAAAACAGTTACATGCATCACACAGCATCATTCAACAATTTTTCTTCTAGCCTTTTCTGTCCCCTTTTCTCCTTTTTTTTAACATGATTAAAAATCCGACAATCTAGTCTCTTCACCATACTTCTAGATACATTCTCTGTACAATTTTTTTACTAATTAATTTTGTGCACCAAAAACCTATCAGAGAAAAATATATAGATGCCACTAAGCTCATATCAGATAAACTGAGATTCTAAGTGGGAGAAATTTTTTACATCAGACATTGAATTAGTGTAATTTCTTTTACATTGACTATGAACATAAATTTCCGTGCAGAAATTATAGAACAAATATCCACCACAAATGTAATTTTGTGTACATATACCGATGTAGTCTTGCAACAAACAAAATAAAGAAATTCATCTGCAGAAGTATCATTATCATCAACCCACTATTCTGCGTTAGTGTTGTACATAAATGATATAGTAAAGAAATTAAAGATCAGAAAATAACAAATTTTGAAAAAATAAGTTTGATTTGAGAAATCATCTTTTCGTATTTTACACTCCAAAATAACTACCTACCTACCTACTCCATTGATAGTCACCTCCTCCCTTTAATTTATACAGTATTTTTCCCTCATTTTATCTTCTTATAAGAAAAATAAGACTAGAAAAAAATACTATATGTCCTAATTTAAAGAAAAGAAGTACATATTACCAAAAGACTGAAAAGATTTAGGTGATTTGCAATCGCTTGAGAAAATCACGTAATGATGAAGTATCATTGTTTTTGTGTTTGTGAGATGATGAATAACATATAACTTAGAAAGCACACGATGATCAAGATGAATGATGTGATGGGTTTGGTGGTATGATAACTATGTGACACATACTAGCAAATGCATTTGATACATGTTGACTTCGTCGGGGACCATACACATACATAATTACATGCTGTATCAGGTTGATGGTCCCGAAAGCTGAGAAATTGCCAGGCACATCTGTCATTATTGCAGAGGAGCGCACATAAAGACACAAATTACATTAGAGCAAGCAAACCTTGTGGTTCACTTAGCCTTGGATAAGGCTTTGGCCTTTAATGCGAAAGGAAGAAATTGATTGTGATCGTGCCATTCCTTGTGCTGCACATACAATTTTCTTTTTCTTTGTGGGTTTGGAATTGGGGAAAGTTCATGACTACTTCGAGAACTTTTGATCAATGACATAAAAAGGGATTGAAATCATTGGTTTAAACTATATTAAAATAACACATTACGCTAAGGTCTTCACCCTCTAATGTTGAAATGAAAAAAAATAAAGAAGGAAGAAGTAATTTTGGAATACAAAATTACAAAGGCTAAGAAGAACTCTTTTATGTCTCGAAAATGATTTGAAATTTTTAAACGTGTGAAAACTCTTAAAATCTGAAACTAGGACAAAAGTGACAGATTCTTATTTTGAAATCTGGTAACTGTAAACATCTTGATGAATTAGACAAAGAAATATTTATAATCTATTCTTTTAGACATTCAACAACACTTCATACTCATATTCCGGTTAAAGTTTCCAAATAAAGTAAAAATAAGATTAATGGTGTTTCTAGTCCCAAAAAAAATGCTCCGAATCTCTAAGAAATAAAGTGAAGAGTTATTATAACAGAGCACCGGCAAATCATGTTCTAGAACAACATAAGAATAAGAACATGAGAATAAGAAGAGGAGAATGGATAACCTTCTTCTCAGGCTCTGGCAAGTCTTTAGAAGAAGACTTGAAAACTTTCTTCACGGACGAGAACCAGCTGCTTCCTTTTCTCCCCATCAATAAACAAAGGATCTGTTTCTCATGAAATCAGCATCTTCATCATATACATTACCATTTCATCCATGTCAAAAACGTTATGATAAATTTAACTATTATTACAACACAAAAAATCCTTTCTGACGCACGTTAGCTAGTGACCAAGGAATAAATCTAAGTGTACCAAGTTGAGAGCGAGCCATGAAACTAACCTGGTGAAACAATTACCGTTGCCGTTTTGCATCACTTCACATGTTGTGCCTGACATTTTCGAGATTCATGGTAAAGAAATGTTTGGTGAATTAGGGATTGTGGAGCAGAATTCAGAGAAAAATAATGAGGACGCTGAGAGAGAGAGAGAGAGAGTGTGATTAGTAACTGTGTGCCCGCGCAACCGTCGTTGGTATTTATCAAAATCACGGATGTGTTGGACTGGGTAAGTGACAAGGAACATAAGCAAGTAAACCATGTACCATTAATATAACTATTAATAACCTATTCCATTAATTCAAGTCTCTTTATAATTTATTTTATATACATATTTTCTTATGTTAAACAACACGTAATATCATATGAAAAATAATAAAAAATAAATAAAAGTGTAGAGATTAAACCAAACATATGAAGAAAAAAAATAAAGAAAATTTCAAGAATAGGTTAAACAACTATATTAGGAGTTTAAAATTAAAAAAGAAAAATTTAAATAAAGACAACAAAATTAAATAATGTGTGACTTTATTGAATATTTTACATCATTAAATTTCAATTAAGAAGACTAAATTGTATCATTATAATTTGAAGACTAAAATTTGATACTTATACTATTTAAAATGAGATAATTAAAACATAAGGACGAAAATGACACCAAGAGGTTTAATTAAATTTGGTATTTAGTGTTGAATTTGGTTTTGATCATTTGTAACATTAAAATGTTTGTATGGTTATTTTTTCTACTACTACTATTATTATTATTTAATAATTAAACTATAATAAAATCTAAATATTAACTCGATGGGTTTTTTTACTAATATTAAGAGAGATTTTTTTCACATTAAAATCGATCATGACTATTTTTTATTGTTATCATCAATAAGATTATTTTTCTATTGATATAAGTCATATTTTTTTAATCAATGTTAATATAGATTATTTTTTAGTTAATATTATTACTAAATTAATATTTATCAGAATTTTCTAAATTAATATTGATAACTATTTTTTACGTAAATAACTTTTTTCTAAGTTCGAACTAAAAAAATTTCGGTCTTTAGATAATTGAAATAATAACTCTTGCACTTAATATTTTTGTATTTCAAGGTAATTGAAATATTATTGTGAATTTGAATTATCTTATTTAAATAAAATAATTTATATTTAATATATTTAAATGAAAATACTTAGTTTTTCAATAAAGATAACGTCACTGGAATCATATATTAATAAATTTTAAATGTGAGCATGATTATTAGTACTGGTAGCGTAAGGGTTTATGATTTCTTTTTTACGACAATATACAAATTTCATATCCATGTCAATTACTAATTAAGGGCCAACAAATAAGAAATACTGATGAATTTCTAAGATCTAAAAGTAAGAAATATTGTTATCTGTGTATTTGAATATGGCGTGTGTAATAAAAAATTAATTTTTAAGATATAAGTAATTGTTGTTAGGAGAAAAAGAGAGGTGCTATCATTGCTTAATGTTAGGTTAAGTTTAGGCTTGAAGATTACTAAAAACTAGTTGTTAAACAATTCTTATCAGTGTGTAGCATCATGGACGGGAATGTTTCTTTCAGCAATGATTAATAATGCGATAATGCTATTTTTTCTTTCTTTCAAGTTTTAAATATTTAACTTTGCTCATTTCATCATAGTAATATGATTAATATTTTAATTTTTAAGTAATTAATTTGAATATTACAGTAATTAAATTTTTATTATGTTTAAATTAATTATTATAAAGATAAAATTAGTAATTTAAAACTAATGACAGTTAAAAAAATTCAGATTCTCTTAATAACATTGTCAACAATTTATCTCACCTCATAAATATATTTAATTAGCACACTTTCTTTTTTCTGGTAAAATCTCAAACATCGATTTCAAGTTAGTTAATTTCAAAATTTCCTTTATTCCAAAAACATCTTTTCAATAATTCCAAAGACACTCCCCAATTTCCTCGAATGTCATTAGTAAAAAAACAAAAAGATATTTGGAGAACATTGTTGAAGACATGCAATTCGTTAGTGTGTTAGAGTAGAAATACAAGTTTAACAACTTTCTTATAAACTTTTTACCATACATATATAAAGTGTTAAAGAACTTTCCGAAAATCATAAGGAAAGCGGGATAACATAATGTTAGTTCACTTAACTTAAACTATATCTTTTTTTTAATTTAATAAAAAAATCATTAATCACAAACTGACTATAAACAAGGATTAATTATTTCCTTTAAGGAGTTACAAGAATGAATTTTTTTCTACTCATGGTTATTCACAATCTCAACTTAAAATTATTTTTGAAATGTTGTTTAACATTAAGTTAGTGACGTTATACAGGTCGGTACAAGATGAGTCAGTTATTCGGCATCGGTGATCGACCGACCATGTCAAACCGTACTTTAAAGCACTTAATAAATGACACCAATGACAGTTATGGAAATTCTTTATGATACATAATTGTGTCCCACTTAATCGGGTAACATCTCCAAGAAATCAATTGAGCATGGATTAATTGAGAGATATTGAAGATATTCTCCAAATATCAAATTTATATATATATACCATATCTCCCTATAAATCAGGGATTACGCGACACATCAATTAACAACTGTTATTCGACCCATCACAACAAGGGCCCATGACTGAACATTATAAATAAACCCTTGACAGGGGTGTAAGGTATGTCTTAATTAGTTTTACAGATATACACTCTTCACACAAAGTACTTACTTCATCGTTGGAGTACCTTTTTCAAGTCAACCCCGACCGAGCTCCAGCAATCAAGGGAGGAGACTTGAAAGAAGGAACTAAGAGGCAACCGGCACGTCAGCAATTGTAGAACCAGTTTCAGGTACTATCTAGGCCTACTTTGCCTATACATATACAATTGGCGTCCACCGTGGGGTCGAGATAGGATTCAATTTCAGGCAAGCCACAATGGTTTGAACAAGGAATGCATTCAACAATGATCGAATCACTGAAGAGTAGATTGCCATGTTTCAAACACTACAAAAAGAAATGGAGGAGATGCGTCAAAAAGGCATTGAAGATCAACAAAGGAATGCAGAAGAAGTGCGTCTTCTCAAGGAGCAGAACAACGAATAGAAACGACAACTTGACAAAATCGATCGAGGAGAGCAATCTCGATCAGGCAATCACACTCTCAACCAGGAGAAGACGACGACAGTTCGAGCGCAAACTCAGCTGGCGTCCCGACAAACAGAGCAGGCTCACACAGTCGATGATGATGATGATCCAAAAGGACATCCTTTTACTGACGAGATCATGGAGGCACAACTCCCCTCCAAATGGAAAGGACTCAACATCAAACTCTATGATGGTTCCACAGATCCGAACGAGCACCTAAATGTTTACAAAATATAGATGAATCTCTACACCACATACAAGGCGATGTGGTGCAAGGTCTTCTCGACTTCTCTCCAAGAGGGGGCGCTCAGTTGGTTTACCCAACTCCCATCAAACTCGGTGGACAATTTTAAAACTCTATCAGCAAAGTTCTGCACTCAATACAGAACAAGTCGACCGCACCATATGTTATCCATAGCTCTCCTCAACATCAGGCAGGAGAAGGGAGAACCCTTGCGTACATTCATGGAGAGATTTAGCAAAGTTTCTCTAAGCATTAGAAATCTCATGCTAGAAATAGCCATGCATCACTTGATCTCGACACTCCGACTCGACCAGTTCACCGATAGCCTGATAAAGAAACCACCCAAGATTCTTGACGAACTACAGAATCCGACCACCAAGTTCATGCAGATCGAGGAGTTACACAATTTCCACAAAAATGTTCAGGCTGAAAGTGGAGGAGATAAGGGTAAGGACAAAGATCGAGCAAACAGACCCACGTTCGATCGGTCTGACAGATTCAGGGAAGACTGAGGCCCTCGGTTCTATACTTATACTCCCAGCCTTGAAAATGTTACAAAGTCCGAGAAATGCCAACATGTTCAAACACTATCGGTACCCTTGCAACTTCGAACATACAACTGAAGGTTGTGTCAGGCACCGAAGGACAAGATAGAGGAACTTATTCAAGCCAGTCATTTGCGCAAGTTTTTTCAAACAAACAAGAGCTCGTATTGATCCCCACAAACGGAGAAGTACCCTTCCAAAGAGTGGAAGGAACAATACATTCGGCGTGGTCGAGAAGGATCACGTCGTTTTGAAGATGATCGACGCTCTACCAAACAATAGAGAAGGAGTGAAAGCCCTGTACGACGGGGTCAGCCTCAGAGCAAAAGTTCTCGGCGGAATAATCATTCATGACGCGACGTCCGCGAGGTCATAAATACCATTGTCGGGGGGATCCCTGATAAGTTCCTAATTTTAGTAATAATTCATATTAAAATATAGGCACTTATAAAGGAATGATATGAGCTAAAACGAGAAAGTTGCACGGTTTCAAAATGGAGAAAAGCGTCGAAAAAGCCAACTTTGCAACAGGAGTATCTCGCTCAAGCGAGAATACTCCAGTACAGTTTTTGAAAATCGACACCTTTCTCGCTCAAGATTGGGTTATTTTTATGTTTTATCAGTAAGTCCATCAGCGCGATGCAAGAAGTCACCTAACCCTAGTAAATTAGGTTAAATATGGGGCTAGAGGCACAACCCTAGTGTACTAGATTGAGAGGAAAAATCATAGAGTGAATCGTAACCTAATTGGGAGAATAGAAGGTGCTAGAAGTTTGCGTGGCTAATTCTACCATTTGGAATTGAGAATAATTTGTTCAAACTTTTATGTATTGAGGTGATATTTACATATTATAATATTCAGTGTTTGATTGATTATTAGTATTGTTATTTTATTTCTATATAGTCGTGACAAGTTTGAGAATCTTAAATCTGACTGAAAGGTATTTTTAGGGTTTTGACCTAAACAACAATACTTAACATATTTGAGTGCTAGAAATAGACTTGAAATGTTAATTGTCATTAACGTCCGAGTGTGATTTTAAGTTGTTTTATAAATATGCAAGAAATCGATATAAATGATTTTTGTACGGACATCAACTTCAATCAAAGAACTTAATATTTACATGCTAATCAAAATACATGAGAGTGAGAGAGATGAAATCTAATCCCTATTTTTCCAACTTGAAGCAATCAGTTCTTTGTCTATTTTCTTATTGATCATTGCCAACACAATCAAGTCAACACTCTTTTTATTGTTTTGTTCTATATTTAGCGATTATTGTACTTGATAATTCACTAATCCTTGTGGGATCGATATCCGTCCTTAGGGACAATTACTTCTGACAACGCGGTGCGCTTGCCATAGAAAGTCAGCAATCTCTCTGGGAGGTAACAGTTGAAGGGAGGGACGATCACATCGAAGTCCTGACCTAGAAAGCAGAAGTCTGAAACGTCGTGCGGGAAAGATAAATACTATCGCTGGGGGATTTACAGGGGGAGAATTTTCTAGTTCCGCCCGTAAAAAGCACCTTTGAGCCATCCAGTCGGTCCACTCAATAACTACCAAGGACCAACTGAGAATTTCCCCAATTCTTTTTACAGATAACGATTTTACCGCTATCGATCTAGCTCAAGACGACCCCATGGTCATCACCGTAGAGATCGATAAATTTGCCATCACCAAGGTCTTGGTGGATCAAGGCAGCTCGGTCGACATTTTGTACTGGAAGATTTTCAACAAAATGAGGGTTCCAGAATCAGAAATCCAACCCTATGATGACCAAATTGTCGGGTTTCATCGACTTGTATACCATGTTTGGAGAAGGTAGATATCTGTGCAAAATTATAAAGATCATAAGACCTTATGGTAAATGCAAACACTTCCTATAATATATTGCTCGGTCTGTCGTCCATTAACTGCCTGAAAGCAATAGTGTTCACTCTGCACCTTACAATGAAGTTTACTTCGGCAGTAGGTGACATAGTTACTATCCATGTTGATCAAAAAACGGTCTGGGGATGCTATGTCGCAAGCTTAAAAGTTGAACCAACCAATCAACTTTACAAGGCATCGTCACACAGACGATCAACCAGAAGAAGAGGACGCTCGTTAGGATCTAGGGGGTCGATCAAAGATCGATCTTGAGAAAGAAAATCCCCAAAAAGGGAGCATATGGTTGCTTTGGTCGACCTTGACCCTCAGTTGGACGAAGCCCATATCGAACCAGGTGAGGACCTTCGCCCATTACCCCTACGTGATGAAGAACATGCAACACACATGGGGCTTCCTTGAAGTCGTACGACAGTAAACTGGTAAGCCAAACATTAATTAATAATGCTGACTTGTTTGCTTGGACAACTTCAAATATGCATGGAGTGAGTCTGGACATCATCACTCATCGTTTCTCCGTCTATAAAGAGGCCAAACCTATTGCCCAAAAGAAACACAAGATGGGCAAAGAAAGTGTGTTGCCACACGACAAGAGGCCAACAAATTAGTAAAAGTTAGCTATATCAAGAAAGCACACTGCAGAACTTGGCTGACCAATGTGGTCATAGTTAAAAAGTCAAATGGCAAATGGAGAATATGCACTAACTACACCGACCTCAACAAAGCCTGCCTGAAGGATTCTTATCCTTTGTCGAGCATCGACCGTCTAGTAGATGGAGTGGTTGGCCATAATATCTTAAGTTTTTTGGATGCATACTCCATATACAATCAAATCTACATGCACCCAAGATATAAGGAAAAAAGACGTCCATGGCCGACTGTGACAACTTCTACTGTGAGGTCATGTCGTTTGGCCTCAAAAATGAAGGGGCCACCTATCAAAGACTGATGGATTACATTTTTAAAGGGATGCTTGGTCAGAATGTCGAAGTTTATGTAAATTACATTGTAGTCAAATCTAACTCATGTCTACAACATGTCAAAGATCTGATTTTTCAAGCCCTTCGAGACCACGACATCTGGCTCAACCCAGACAAATGCGCATTCGGAGTAGAAGGAGGGATGTTTTTGGGTTTTATGCTCACTCACTGTGGAATAGAAACACATCCAGAAAAATGTAGGGCTATCACTAAAATGTGTAGCCCTGAAAATGTAAAAGAAATTCAAATATTAATCGGGTGGCTAATGACCCTCTCCAGATTTGTGCCAAGATTCATAGAGAAAACTAAGTCCATCGTACAATTGTTACGCAAGGCAGCTAAGTTCAAATGGACAGACGAATGCGAGGAAATATATCTTCAACTGAAAGCTTTCTTGGCATCCCCTCAGGTCATTCAAAAGCCGAACAGTATAGAGCCCATAATCATTTATCTCACGGTCTCGGAAGATGCAGTCAGTGCAACTTTGGTACTACACGGTGTTGAGGTGCATTACAAGATTATTGAAAAGGTAGCATTGGCATTGATAGTGATTGCATGAAGAATGCACATGTATTTTTAGAATCATCGCATAATAATCAAGATTGACTATCCAATAATGAAGATATTAGCAAAGTCGAATCTGGGTGGTCGAATGATTGGATGGACCATAGAGTTATCCGAATTTCAGATTTAGTATCAACCCAGGGGGACAACTAAATCTCAGGCCTTAGCTAATTTTACATCTGAGCCCAACCCTCATCTGATCGAGGATGAGGATTCCCAGTGGATCTTATATTTTGATGGATTCTCTAACAATAGAACATGCGGTGCTGAAGTAATGCTCGAAGGTCCGGGCAATATCCTCCTGGAGCAAGCCTTAAAGTTTGATTTTAAAACATCAAATAATCAGGTTGAATATGAGGATATCATAGCTGGCCTCAATCTAGTACTGGATATGGAGGCCAAACAACTTGTTTGCAGAAGTGACTCCCAACTCGTCGTCGGGAAACTCAAAGGAGAATTTGAAGTGAAAGAGTCTATTCTCCAAAGATATTATCATTTTATTCAAAATTTGATTGCCAAATTCACTAATGTAAGAATTAAGCATATCCGTCGAGAACACAACACCATAGCCGATATATTTTCACGGTTAGCAACTGTCAAGAAGAAAGGGCTCCATCGGTCGATCATCTATATTAACCTCAAGAATCACAACATTGGCTAGGACGAATGCATGACAACCGATGTACAAACAAATTTGATGATACCTATCAAATAGTTTCTAGACAATGAAAATTATGGAACACAATCAGAAAGCACAATGAGGCAGCAAGTTGTTCGGTTTGTGCTCATTGGTCATGATCTTTACCGACAAGGATATACTCGGCCATTGCTAAAGTGCATTTCTCCAAATCAAGCTGACTATGTCATGCGAGAAATACATGAAGGGGTATGTGAAAATCACTCGGGTGCAAGAATGATGGTTGCTAAAATACAAAGGGCAGATAACTATTGATCGACCATTCAGGGCGATTCCACAAAATTTGTCCGAAAATGTTTGAAGTGCCAAGAATACGACACCCTATTACACTAAAACCTGAGAATCTACATTATATTCTCTCTCTGTGGCCATTTGCAAAATGGGGAATGAATATCATCAGGCCTTTTAGGCCAGGTAAGGGATAATGTAAGTTTCTGTTGGTTTGGATAGATTACTTTACCAAGTGGATAGAGGTCGAACCCTTGGCAACAATAACAACACAAAATTTTCAAAATTTCGTATGGAAAAATATTGTATGTTGCTTTCGTATACCCCACGTTATCATCACCGACAATGGCCGATAGTAAATCAACCGAGGACTCGTTGAGATCTATGAGAAACTCGACATTAAGCACATCACGAGTTCAGTGGAGCACCCCCAAACCAACGACCAGGTCGAAGCCGCCAACAAAATAATTCTCAACGAATTAAAAAAGAGAGTCGGCCCAGCTAAAGGCAAGTGGACTGAAGAGCTCCTTGAAGGTCTATGGGCTTATCAGTGTACAACACAATCCACCACTTAAGAGACACCGTACAGTTTAACGTATGGAATAAAGGCTATGATTTCTGTTGAAGTCGGAGAACTCTCTCTACAACGACAAACATTTGATTTAAACCTCAATAAAGAAAGCTTATTGGTTGGTCCCAATCTGATCAACAAATTCAGAGATAAAAGCAGAATAAGAGAGGAAGCTTGACAGATTCGGGCGATAAGATGATACAATTCAAAAGTGATGCCACAAAGTTTTAAAAAGGGAGACTTAGTTTGGAGGATACGCAACGATGCTCGAAAAATTAAAGTCAAATTCTCAAGTAATTGGGAAGGACCTTTATTTGTTGCAGACACAGTGGTTGACAGAGCTTATTACTTAGAATTTTTATCAGGAAAATCTGTACCGAGACGTGGAATGTCATGCATATAAAATTTTATTACATTTGACATCTAATAAACAGTGGACTCTTTCCTCGCTTGGTTGTTTTATCCCTAAAGAGGGTTTTCGACCAATAACGTTTTAACAAGCACTTTAAAATTTATATATCTTGTTTCAGTTAAGCTCATTTTGTTTATGATTATCACAAATGCGCATAAACTATTTGGTTAAGGCGGTTGCTTAACTACTAGCAACCTTATCGAAAGACATCTACGTGGTTAAGTCAGCTGCTTAATAACTAGCGATACTTAACACTAAACTATTCGGTTAAGACAACTGCTTAACTACTAACAACCATTACTAGACGACACCTATGTGGTTAAGTCAGTCGTTTAATAACTAGCGACACTTAACACTCAACTATTCGGTTAAAGCAGTTACTTAAGTAACAACAACCCTTACCGGACGACACCTACGTGGTTAAGTTAGCCGATTAAAAAGCTAGCGACACTTAACACTCAACTATTCGATAAAGGCAACCACTTAATAACAAACAACCCTTATCGATAAACTACTTGGTTAAGGCAACCACTTAACAACTAGTTGTTAGAATATATGGCCTTAAACGAGAGGGGGGGGTGAATTGTTTAAGAGGGATTTTCGCAAACTTTGAAGGTATAATGAAAATCAATGATGAATTACAGAGAAAAGAATCAAGGAAACAAATACCCAAAACTGTTTTAAGATGATATCAGA
>Ga0123342_1002485_pt1 | contig 30630 bp, 10 predicted proteins | sample Turbeawhitnodule_FD_89960 | JGI IMG/M metagenome (GOLD analysis project Ga0123342, IMG submission 89960) | Root nodule microbial communities of legume samples collected from Mexico - Turtle bean Mexico white nodule | ecosystem: Host-associated > Plants > Roots > Nodule | place: Mexico: Nepantla... | reverse complement strand
TATATAATTATTATATATATATATATATATTTTTTTTTATGTTAATTTTTATCTATAAAATTTGAATCTAATATAAATATTATATATATATATATATATATATATATATATATATATATATATCCTATGAGTAATAGCTCATTAGTTTTTTACTTGGATTTGTATCAGATCATATATAAATGTATATAAAAAAATATAACTTTAAGTTAATTTTTTCCATCGTTATTTCCTCAAAAGAAAATTATGATGAGGTTATCGTTGAAGTTTCTCAACTGATATCAGTCAATAAAGTTAAAAAATGTTTATTAAATATAAATTATTATTTTTTTAAATAATAATAATTAGTCATTGTTTAAATTAAATATTATTTTAATACTAAATAAATTATTAATATTTAAAATATTTTATTATTAATAATATTTATAAACTAGTTTTTAAATTATTATCAACTAGTTATCAAGATTTTAATTTTTTTTATTTTTAAAATACTATCTAATTTATTTTATATAATAATTAATTGTTTTTTTATAATTAATTTTTATTTTTTGTGAAATTTCATCTTACTATTATTATAAACGTATGAAATGAATATTCAAAAGATAGATATTAAAGATTCAATGACTTTAAAATGACTTTTGAAAGATAATTATTAAGTAAACTCACTTGAGAGTAATATTTGATATTAGGGGTAGTTCCTGACACATACTTAACAAAATATCATGCAAGAATGTTAATCGATTTCTCATTACATACATTAAATCATCAATATCATTTGGGTTATTCATGACACGTAGATATATTAATTAACTCTAAGTATTGTAACTGTAACAGTTAATCGAATAAAAGTAATTTCCCATATAGAAAACATTGTAAATATTTAAGTTTAAAGTGTTGTTGTAGCACTCCAAACATTGATTAAGTACATCAACATCGTGGTCGATTGAACTAGTGATCTTATAACTCCAACACTCTCATTAATAGCATTAAACTTTTTTTAATGATCTTGCATTAAATCAATTTGAAGACACTATGGTACATGCATCAACAATGAGGTTCAAATCAGCCTCAAGTCATGATATTCCAAAGTACGTGTAATAAGAATGTTGCATGAAATAGGCACACATTAGTTTTGCATCTTTTCTCTTGTGTATTCCATTATATGATTAGAGCAATTAATTTAAATCTTACTTTTTAAGACACATAATGATGTTTTACATCCATGATTATCAACAATCAAATATTCTTATACAAGGAGTTCACTACAAGAAAAATCCAATTTCTCTACGGACAAAATCCGTAGGTAACAGTCAAAATTCGTAGGTAAGTCAACATTACCTACAGATTACCCACGGAAAAAAATCCGTATGTAATGTTGGCGTCGGTAATTTACCTATGAATACTTATGATTATTATTATATTTATGAGTATGATTATCAATATTAATATAATTAATAAAATAAAAATTAATAACATTCTTCATATATTTAATATCATCATTATTATTAAATATTATTAATATTATATATATAATTATTATGATAATAGTTGGTAGGTAATAAAGATCAGTGGGTGATAGTTCGTAGCTAATAGAGATTTGTGAGTAATAGTTGGTAGGTAATAGAGATCCGTAGATAAAAGTTGGTAGGTAATAAGATCCGTAGGTAATAGTTGGTAGGTAATGTTGAATTTACCTACGGATTCAGAATTCGTGGGTAATAGTTGGTAGGTAATGCTGAATTTACCTACGGATTCAGAATCTGTGAGTAATGTTGTTCGTAGGTAATATCCGTAGGTAATGCTGAATCTACCTATCCGTGGGTAAAAATCCGTAAATAATACTGATTTTTTTTGTAGTGATCCTGCACAACACATATTGGTGTCAAACAAATATGGACAATAACTTTACATTAATTGTTGTTTCTCTTGTAATTAGTGAGTTGCAATAAGAATGTTATTAGAGTGCTTGATATTATGATACAAAGTTAAAATTAACATTACACTCATCTTAATCTAAATTGTATTCACACTCTTTCTTTTCTTTCTTGTTTATAGTATTTTTAGTCTCTTATATTTTTTTATTTTTTTATCAACAAAAATAAATAGATAATAGAGATATTTTAAGTATATCTCAACCTTTATATAAAAAGACATAGATAGATCTCCTTATATTCGAGAGACAAGCTTCTAAAACAAACAAAACAATATAATATAAAAAAACAAAAAAAAACTACTCTACCATAGCTTCTATTGTCGATCACATGTCTACAAAACACACAACACTAAACCTCTACAAGCCCTGCGCCTAAAGTTTTTTTAATGGATTTCAAGCAAACTAGCAGCTCAAGCACCAATCCGAATAAAAAATACATGTTACACGTAACTTCGTTGTTACCCATGACCATACATTCAATTGCATCATTGTAAAAACTTCAATGTGATCTATCATGTCGTTCTTGAATATCTTCTTATTACACTGCTTTCACAATTCTCCTACTACTGTTATCTACAAACAACTCCAAAATTGATTAACTGTTTCACTAACATCCATTATCTTAAAGTGTGAGAAATGTCTTTTTAGTTCTGAATGACAAGCTCACTATGAGTTGAAAGATTTCTTAACTATATTCTTTTAATATAATTCTATTTCAACTTCAAGTCTATTGAAATAACATGGTTAAGGTCAATCACTACATTCGAAATATTATATATTTTAAAATTTAAAGTTTTTTTAGCTTTAAAAATACCTCAAAAAATTAAAATTAAAATATATATTTAAAATATCACTCTTATGGGAAACTATTTATCATACCAAAACAAAATTTATTTATTATTGATAAATAATATTTATTTTTCTCACATTCTTTCACACGTGAATATAAAGAGAAGCATGTAAGTGAGTGTGAATTAGTAGATCTTTTGGTGAATCCGTGAATATAAAGAGAAGCATGTAAGTGAGTGTGAATTAGTAGATCTTTTGGTGAATCCGTGAGTGGATGTTTGGGACATAGAATGACGTATGGTTCCACCTGATGGAGATAGAAAGGCAAAATAGGAACCTGGTTTTGCTTTTCAATGGGCTGTCAAAGATTCCGCGGATATTCAAATATTCTATAACACGTTTAAAAATATAACAATATCTTAGTTAAAACAATTAAAAATATAAAAAAAATCTTTAAATATGACTCGAAATTTACATTTAATAATTCTAACTAGTAAAAAGACATTGTTAACTTTTTTTATATTTTTTATATTAAAAGAAATAAAGAAAAACAGAGGGCTGTGGTAAAGGGGAAAATGAAAAACGAGAAATGAGAAAATGGGGTATAATTGTCCCAAACGAGACTTTAAATCAATATCCTAATTCAGTGTATATGTGTGGTGTGTGCGCCCCCACACTCCCACACTTTCACTGCGCATACTCAATCTGTCTCTCATCTCACAATAATCACACTGCACTTCATGCAAAAGTCTGTGCAACTTTTTTATGCACCATTCTTCGAGATATTCTTGTCTCGATACAGTTTAAATATTCACTGTTCAACTATCTTATTCAATTATATAAATATTTAATAAATATAAAATTATTAAAATAAACATCCTGTCATCTTTAATTTATTTTAATAAAATCTATATTTTAGAGTATTTATAATTTTAATCATTGTAATTTTTATTCCTATATTAATTGCTTACATTATTTTTTATTTTCAATTATCATATTTTTATTGTATATTCTACTATTTAACTTGTAAGATCTAGAAAATAAATAGTATAATTAAAATAATATTTTGTTATTAAAATGAAAATTGTATGTAAATAAAAAAATTAATTTTTCAAATTTTATTTTAATATAATCATCATATTTCTAAAAAAAAAATTTAAAATTTTGATCATCTTCTTTATCAGATTGATCATATGATGTCACCAGAGACTCTTATTGTAAATAGAACAAAATTGTTCAATTAGAGTTTAGTTAGAGTAAAATTATTTTTGTATATTTTTTTTTAAACTAATTTTGAGTTTTCATGTTTACATTTTTAACTTCAAGATAAAGTGATATATTTTTATTATTGATCAAAACTTTATACTTGAGGCTAAGTTATTAATGTATTTAAGAGTTGAAGTTATTTGTAAGCGTGTCTAAAGAAAATTAGTTTTATTTTTTAATAACATCTTAATTTAAAATATCTAGATATAAATATGACGTATCATAAATTTTAAATATTTTTGTTGAATTTATTGTTGAATAAATTAGAATATTTTGATTGAGATTAAATCTTAAATTATACAAATGTATATTTTGTAGATTATATAAAATTTATGTTAATTATGATCAGATAAAATTCTTTGAATATACTTAAATTGTAGTATAAATCATTTAAAATATAATTAATTTTCATATCAGTTGACAGAACTTAGTATTAATTGAAAATCGGATTACACTGAAATGATATAAAAGTAATACCACTTATTCATTTCAATAATTTTTAAAATTTTCTTTATTTTAATAATTAATCTATAAAATTACTCTAAAATCTTAATCTCACATACCTAAAATGACTGGTCATTTTCCAATCCATTGATGACAAGTCAATTATATACTACTAAATTATTAGAGTGATATATAATTTATTAATAAACAATTAAGTATGATGATTAATCATTGTTCATTAATAATTTTGAAATTAAGTCATTAAGTTCTTGGTCTGAACTATGGAAAAAGTGTTTTCTTCTATGATACGTAATAATAACTATGCCACCTTAAAAAACAACATCTTAGCCCCACTGCCACTAGGAATTGAGCGAGATTCTCGCACTTTAAGAACAATCTGATCCAATAACTGCAGAGACACTACAGATACTTAGAAAATTCTAACCATCTACTATTAAAATGCATAAATTTATATCAACAAAATTATATTAAAACAAAATTATATTAAAAGCAAACTGGAGTCGCAGTAAACTTTTATATAATTAAAAAATAATTTTAAAAAGTATTCTTATTAAGCTACATAATTTATCCAAATTTTATTTTAGATATATTTCTTTTAATTGCTAAATTTATTTGGTTTAAATCTTAATATATTGTATCAAAATGAAGATATTTTTATGCAAACTAAATTTTAAGATATTGTAATTTTTTAAAAAAACCTTAATTATTCATATATTATAAATTACTGCACATATAATTCTAAAATAGTTTAATTATGATTTTAGTTTTTAAAATTTGAGGCCATTTTTTCTTTCAGGTGCTCAAATTAAAAATATATATCTTAGTTTCTCGAATTTAATAAAAATGAATTTAATTAGAGGCTTAAAATTGAACCAATCTAAAAAATATGATAACTAGTTTTTAATTGTAAAATTATGTAATTTGTTTATGAATATGAGACAACGATCAAATTATGATTATATTAAATAATCATAAGAAAATCACAAAATATATTTTCGTTTCACGATATTTTATTACAATATGTTAACAGTTTTTTTAATTACTTTCATAATTTTATAATAACAAAAATCAAACCGAAAAATAATTCTATTATTTTTTTTCAAATTTAGTATTAAGGACTAAATTATTTTTTGTTTATTTGGAAAGACAAAAAATAAGTTTGAAAATTTGAATAACGAAAACTAAAATTTTTCTAAATTTTAAGAATTAAAAAACATAATTAAACCTTCTAAAATATTCAAATAAAGGGTTTTGATTTTATTTATTTTGAACCTAAAACCAACTAAATAACTTATACACTTCTGAGTTTTAGAACCATAAAAAACTGGTCTTACGAAATTAAGATAGAGTGTTTCTAATTATGTGATGTGTAGTACACAATCCCCACACATACATGCATCCTTGTGGATAATACATTTGGATTTAATAGTTTAAAAGATATACAGTTACTACTTATTATCTCACAAGAAAGCATTCCAGAAACCATGGAAGAGAACAAAACAAATTGGAAGAAAAAAGTTATCTGTTATTATTCTATTATCAGACTTTTATAGCAGCTTCACCCCAATGGTGATGAGACCAACCCTTGCCAAAATCATATTATATATATATATATATATATATATATATATATATATATATATAATATTTTACTAGGATGAGAATAAAAACAGATCGAAGGGATATTTGCTGGCATGTACTGAGGTTCAAGATATAAATTTCTTATGTGTATGAGTTTCTCTAGTTAGTAATGAATCAATAAATATGTAAAAGTGTTACTAAAATAATTTGATGCAAATCCAAACATTTGTATTCTTTAAAATTTCAATATCAAATTATAAAGGAAAAATACTATTACAAAGCAAATCAATTATACTCATATTTTAACTGAACATGGAAAATAATTATCTCAACTTTAGATTAAGAATTTTGCTCAAGTATATGTTAAGATAAGTAAAAGAGAAAAAAAAACAATTACTATAAAAAAATATTAATTTAAAAAAATCATTAATCATCATAATAAATAATTGTAAAAAATCAAAGGGGTACCAAAGGGCCACCTCGCATGGCTCATAGATATCCTAATCCAGTAGTAAAAAGAACACATTCTATACAAATAATCGTTACCATGATAAAATACGAGCGACACCGGCCAGTGCATAACATATATACATTAGCAAAAGAGCAACTGGGAAAATGCACAAGACACGGGATCATAAAACCCGCGGAGTGAGTGAGGACAAGAAAAGACGAACTCCATAGGATTGAAAATGGAATTCCGAAATAACTATCAACCTTTCAGTTTTTTCAATATAAGCACAAGGACATGACCTCTATTCTTGAATATAAAGCAAATTAGCCTCTAAAAAGTGAAAACACAATCCGAATCTGATCTACACCTCAAATTTCAAAGGTGGGCCCCAGCACTAACCAAAACACAGCCACCACCTGTAAGTGAACCCTAAATTTGAGAATTATAAGGAAAATGAATCATAAAAAATTATTCTCTGAATTGAACTTATATATGTTACAAATGCTATGGAAGGATTAAACTACCTGCTAACTAACGCTGAGACGTTGGCCAGGCACAATGACAAAACCCAAGCATACAACACTCAAGAAGATTTATTCAATGTTATTCCACTAGGAAGGAACCTAATACGGCTACAACGTTTTAATTTGGTCAGAGCTTCCTGTGGCTTACCGAGCAAAAGATCCAAATAAACTGCAGTAATTGTGGCTTCTGGACTGTTGGGTAATATGGACAATGCCTGTGTAATCAAAATACTGGATTTCTCAAACTCACCCTGCATTGCGGACATTACAGCAAAATTTGCATAAATTGTTGCCCGCGCCTCCTCTGGCTTGAGGAAAACAATACTCTGAGCACCTTCAAGAGAAGAATTGTTGGCAGCAACGGATCCTACATTCACCTCTTCAAATTCGGCAGTCCTCTCTGGTTGCCATTTCTCACAGTCGTCAAGGCTGAAAGGCAAGTCAACATTGCTTCCCCCAGACAAATAAAATGACAAGTGCTCAGCCGCTTCCTTTGGTCTGTTCAACAAGCAGAGTGCCTCTGCTGCATAAACATGACCTAGAAAGATGTAAATTCTGGAACATTCTGGAAGTTCTAAGAGAGATCTTGCAACTGATAGTGCCTTCACAGGATTGTCCAATTCCAGCTCCACATATGCTAAATTAGCAAGAACAGCTTGTTTAACCAATTGATTTTCTCTTTTCCGGACATTTTCATAATAGGATAGGGAGTTCTGAACAAGTTCCTGACTATTTCCTCCCTTTTGTTCTTTAGTGTCCCCATTTGCATTGACCTGACCTAAACCTACTCCTACTGAAAATGCCTTTGAATCAACACCATGTAAGTTTTTAAGATTTGAATTCTTTGAAGGTGACACTTCACTTCCATCATTTTCCTCCACAGAAGAATTAGATGGCAAACCAGACTTCAAACAATTTGCATTGTTGGAATCCAGCAAGTTTAGAGCATTCAAGAGGCACTGCTGCGCAAGGGACATCGATAACTTCAGTCGCCCATCTTCACTTGAACAATCACCCCCTTCAGATGAGTCCAAATGTCCCTTTCCTGGAATCTGATCTTCCACCACAAGTTGCCTCCATTTTCCTATTCCAACAACACGCACTACCAACCCCAACTTCTCTGATGGGACCCGACTTGATTTGATAAGGCCCTTTTCTAAAGCCATCAAACAGCACTCTGACAATCTGAGCCACAAGAGAGGTTGTTTGTAAAAGACCAGACTTGCCTTCTGGAAACATCGAGCAGCAAGTATTGGCTTCCCGCAAGCTAAATACTGCACACCACAATTATAAATTATAAGGAGAGAATTGTCCTGTGAGAAAGTGGGTAGCTTTAGTGATTGATCCTTCCGCAGTGATGAACAATTGGTTAATGCCTTTGAGAAGAATAAAGAAGACGTCTGATATTTCCCAAGCTGATAATAAATGCAACCAAGATTGTTGTTGAAAATGCTTGAAAATGCTGTGTCAGTTCGATTATTTGATGCCATCAATAGCTTCACAGCTTTGCGGTGGTTTCCACGGGCGTATTCAAGCTGGGATTTCAAAAGAAGAGCCATTGATGAATCTCTTCCACGTGCAATGTTCATGGCCAGCTTGACTTCTCGTTTTGCCAGCTTCAAATTCCTAGTAAGAAGCAGAAACCTAACCTTGTAAAGTTGCAATTTAAGCTTTAAATCAACAGTGGAAAACCTGTCAACCAAGGCCCTTGAAATGTCATTTGAAGATGGGCCCATTGGCCTTGCTAAATTTTGTCCGCCCATATCCAAAATCATGGCTTCATAATCAAGTGTATCTTCAGATAAAGCTCTGGATAGATGATTTTCAGATGCATTTGCACTTGACCCCAAGTCAGAACTGGAAACATCAGCAGCTGATGCACTAATGGCAACAGCTGCAGACTTTGTAACTAAATTTGCAGCTTGTTGCTGTGCTGTGTTCCCACTATCACCTTGACTCACACTACTAACACCAAATGCTTTTTCCAGATAAGTCAACACATCCTAAACAAAAACAGATTCCAGATCAGAAAAGTGCACTAGTACAATTAGAGAAACCAAAGAACTGCTTAAGTGAAATTTTTAGGCCACTCACAAAACAAATCATTCAGGATAAACTAGCAGGGTAAGAGTTCAATAATTTATGCCAAGAAAGTTTAACATTGTATTTTATAAAAGAAAACCATCAAAAGCAAGTAAACTATACACCTTAAATTTTCAGTTTGACCCAAGTTAATAGAGACAATGGGGTATGGCTTTCAAACTGAAATTAGATTATCTTAGTTTAGCTCAAAACACGATCTCCTTCTTGAGATCGATGTTATCAATTGCAGATTGTTAAATATGTCAGAATGCCAATAACCTGCTAAATCATATAGCATAAGTCACATAATGGTTGAAATATATGATATATATATATATATATATATATATATATATACATATATCAATTATATAGGTACAAAAAATTAAGTTGTATCCAAATAAAATAAAATATATAAAAAAAATGTTATAATATTAACTCAAAAGTTCAGTTGATTGGAGACTGGTCAGAGATGACAAGAGGATCAGGACACATGTCACAACCACAACAATGATAGTGGCCACAACAGCAACCAGAGTTGCAATTTTGGATTCAATAAATTCTGCTACACAATAGCACCAATATAGTGGCTATCTAAAACTGGTTGAGATAAGTAGTAAAATACACCAGCAACTACAGGGAATGCACATTTCCTGTATAAGGACCAAATGTGACCTCCCCCATGCCTAAAGTGATGGGGATTTTATGAAACTGAAATCCTAATAAAAAATGTTACAGCCAATTTATAATCTGTAAATTAATTTCCTACCTCTGATGACCAAGCATTACACATTTAGGTACATATTCATGCATAATAAAGAAAATATTGAAATAGCTAGCTACAAACAAAGGATTGAAACAGATCAAATGGACAAATCACCATTGAAAACATTAAGTAGACATACCCAACATTGGATTGGGAAGAAAGATTTTAGTTATCATCAGATAAATGAGAGGTTCATGGTTGAACTGGTCAAGTATAAATTATGTAATAACACTCACAATATTCATTTAACATGTAACTAGCTAGTATGTAACTTAAAAAGAATAATACATTCATGAGATATGAATATCATGAAAGAGAGAAATGCATTAAGCAACAAGACTAGCAATAGTTAAAAAGTAAACCAACTAATCACACTATCAAATAGAAACTTACAGCTGATTTTGATGCATCATGGCAAGCAAGGCTAGCATCAAGCAGCAGAAGACAAATATGTAGAGCCGTTGTCTGCTTTAGAAAAGAAAACGCAATAAAGGAAAAACAAAAGCAATCAACATATCAGTGTAATATCAAAAACAAAAATAAAATCAAATAATCTGTGACATACCTCATCTATGGGTTCAATATTTTGAAAAAGAGGTTCCAACACAGACAATGCCTTAGCATAGTCATGGAGATGGAACCAAATGATAGCCTAAAAATATTGAAATAAAAAAATACGTTAACATCGATAATTAAAACACAAATACATTAAAATAAACAAAATTAGAGAAATAAATAAAATTAATATAAGGAGAAAAATGAACATACAATGTTTAGCATTGCCACAGAAGAGTCAAATTCATCTGAATACATGGTGCCAGTGATGTTTGGACCTGAAAACTGATGTGCTGAAGCACTACTTCCTTTGGACCCCAAAACACTTTTATTTCCAACATTGTTAACTGACTCCCCTTGTTCTCCCAAAGCCAGAGCAAGCTCATCATTTTTTCTCTGAATCAACTCCAGCAATAAAAAGGATAAGTACAAAATTACAAATAAATTGAGCTAAGGCTTCAAGTACAATTAATTGATCCAAAACAAAGTAAAAATAAAACCTTCTGTTTCAATGTGATCCCTACCTGACCACTTCACCAGGGGGCAAACATGAGAAATGAGAAATGAGAACTTAAAGTCAGCATAAAAGAATCTGAAGCTTAGACAAGACTTCCTGATTTTTACACTAGACTTTATTTGATAAAGTTATTCAACAAGGAAAACCTATTCAATATTCCAACCCATTCCACCACTGTTTCCTAACTTGTAATATTATTGTTGAGGTGGTGATATGTATATGTAGAGTTTCCCCCTTTAAGAATATCATAAATAAGATACCCAGAAGAAAGATTTGGGAAACAAAACTATCATCAACTATACACACCAGGTCCAACAGGAAGTTAGATCTTATCTAAATCCTTATTCAAATGGAGACTTATCGAGAAATTATCAGAATCAAAATTTGCCTCTACAATCTTAAACACTCTCATTCACTGGCTCAAGCCAAATGCCAAGACAGCATTTCATTGACCCAGAAATAATTAAATGAATCAGTATAAAGGCTCAGAAATTAAATTTAAAAAAGCCCAAACTATGTAGACCCAACTTCATTTTAAAATTGTTAACTTATTATAAATGGGGTCAGTGCCATGCAATTCTAGTTTTTAAATCCATAAAGGTAAAAAGAAGTGAAAATTCTCCTTCAAATATCATCCATGAAAGCTACTGCCCATAAAAAAACTGTCACTTTGCAGAATCCAAAACAAGATCAAATTTAAAATAGCATACCTTGACACCATTTATTACTTCAAGCAACCTTTTGGGATCTGAACAACAGTCTCGGAAGAATTCCGCAATTGCAATATTATGAAGTACCTGAAATATTAGGATTTAAAACCTTAACACTAAGATTTAGAAAAAAGATTGCCTTGGCAAAAAATAAAAAACAACATAGAGATAACACAACATTTGGCGGGTTATGAGCAAGAGAGGACTTGCTCATAACAGGCCTCAATAGGGATAGCATATAATTTTGTTGCCCTACAAACATAATTGCAATCTCAAATGCAATCCAAAAAATAAATTGAACAGAATTTTGTTATTGTATATTTGTGCAGGAGACTTAATATGTAGAGAGCACAAAAACCACACTCGTCCTCTATGAAACACACATACAAAATGATGATAAAAGTCTAGTTATTTCCCCAATATACATCAATTTAGCAGGTATGCTTGCACAAAGGACGCTCCAACTATTGAAATTTATTCATAACATGGCATATATCATCAATTATGAGAATATATAAGGAGTGTAAATTCAGGAACAAAACATTTCTAATTCCATGAAAGGCAAACAATGTGATGCACATGGCATGGACAATGTACATCATTAAGTAAATCGTTACAGCACAAAAGGGTATTATCCAACAGCTGGCATGAAGTATACAAGTGTAAGTTCGTGAAACAATATCGTTGACTTAGTGTTGTGTGTGCCACCAGTAGCTATCCCGCTAATCATGTTAGCATCAAGAACCAAAATTACACATCATGCTACCGGTATCTATCCGGCGAATCAGGTTACCATCAAGAAACTAGAACCAAATTTAACAAAGTGACAACCAAATGTTGAACAAAGAAATATTTCCTTATCCAGAAAATGGGCAAAAAACCCCTATCTTCGTTCAAAGTTTCCTTGTTGGAACCACTCAACAGTTTCTTCTACAAGTCCAATATATTTCTCCTGACGCCCGACACTCCAACTTGATACACACATCACATGGCGCAAATGTATTCTCATCAACGTCCACTGCAAGAAGCTCGCAACGTACCTTAAACAGCTCATTCACTTTCTAATAGAGGAAACTCAAACAAACCAGGATGCACATTCACATCAAGAATCACAGTCGTTACACTGCATCTGCAAGTGCTCACTAGCTACAGTTCCAGCAAGGTACCAGAATTGAAATTCAGCTCATAAAATAAAGAACCAAACAAACAGATCAATCACCTGACGCATAGCAATTAGTATAAAACAAACACTAGCACCGAGCAAAGAAGCAAGAAAATATGAAACGAAAGAAGGAGTGTCAATCGAGAACTATGAGCACGGAGCAACAGATACAGAAATGAAACGATGCCGGTCAGATCAGTATCGAGGGAAAAATGGTAAAGAGAATTCAACTACCTTGGGATCGTCCTGCTTCTTCTGCAGGAGCTGGTTCAACACCTCGACGCACTCGGCGAACTTGCCAGACTGGAAATGCAACGCAGCATCTTTGGCGAGTGCCACGGCGACGGTGAAAACGCCGTCCTCGGTCTCGGTGCCGGAGGAGGCGTCGCGGTTGGCGGTGGACGACGGGGATGACGACGATAAATCTCGGGATTCCATGGCGAGATCGAGTAATCGGATTGCAAATCGTTTTGGGAGAGGGTTTTGGGGAAGAGAGAGATGAAAAGCCCTAAAGTTTAGTGAAGAGATGCGAAGTGAGATGAATCTGAATTACATTTAAAATCAAAGTAAAGAGAGAGCTATAGTTGAAAATTTTGAAGTGAGAAACCCTAGGATTTGCTTGCTTCGATGGTATCTGGTTTTGCTGTGAGAGAGAGGAAAGAATGCAAGAAGGAAATGAAAACCTATTCGCCAAATCGGGGGAGGTTCAGATAGAAAGAGAGTGGAAGGTTTTTTTAATATTTTCTTTTCGGTGACTCATAAATGGGTTAAATTAAAATGAGCACATCATCATATCCGTTTATTTTACATATCTTCTTCATCTGACGTCCCCAAGGGACCATTTCACTTCTTTTTTATTAAAACAGATAAAAATGTTTTCTTATATTTAATATTTTTTATTAATATGGTATAAACACACACTGTCTCAACACTTTGTCCTGAAAAACTAACTAGTGAACTTCTCACCAAAAAATTATTTTCATCGGTAATCAAACTCGAAAAAAGTCAAAAAATAATTAGAAATTAGTAACTTTACAAATTACCTTAATTAATTACTATTTGGTTGATTCTATTAATTTTGAAAAATGGATGGATATGAACTTACACATCATATTGTTTTTTTAATTCACTGACTTTTAAAAGTCTTTTTAAGTTAAACTCAAAAATAATTGTTAGAAGTTTAAAAATATATATAATATCTGAAAATCATAGAATTGAAAAATATTAATTAAAAAATATTTTGATAAGTTCAATATATCACATCGTTTAGGAGTTGAGGGGAAAGACAGTTTATATATTTCTTTCTTCTTTAATCTATTAAGACACATTTTAAAGATAGAATCATAACAAAGCTTCAAACTCAAAAATTGGCAATATCTCATATATTTTTATTTTAACACTAACACTTTTATACTGTCATATTACTCAATTTAGTATTTTGAGTTTTGATTATTTTGTGTTTGGTTATTTATAGTATTTTTGTTAAATCAAAACTATTATTCACTTGTATATTTTTTTTCATTGTGAAATTATTACTTTCTTATAACTTATGTTATAATGTGTCACGTGTCAAAATAAATTTTCAATTTATAAAAACTTTTTAAAGAACAAAGTGGAACATTTAAACTTAGGGGGGAAATATTACATTTGTATTTTAATATGTATTTCAACTGTTTTTAATTGATAAGTGTTTTTTTTTACCGAGTCTTTATGAAATTATCTTATTGTCTTTGTTAATAAAGAAATTTCAGTATTTTTATTAAACCAAAACTATTTTATTTGTATATCCCTTTTTCATTGCGAGATTATTACTTTCTTACAACTTATCTTATAATATGTCACGTGTCAAAATAAAATTTCAATTTGTAAAGACTTTTAAAGAACAAAGTGGAACATTTAAACTTAGGGAGAAAATATCATGTTTGTATTTTAATATGTATTTCAAGTATTTTTAAATGATAAGTGTTTTTTGTATGAAACTATTGATAATGGATTGTTGTTTTTTATGGATTAAGAATGTGATTTCATCTTTACTTTAGGATGGTTACTAGTCTTTCTGAAACTATCTTATCATCTCTCTGTTGATAAAGAAGTTTCGGTATTTTTATTAAACCAAAACTATTTATTTGTATATCCTTTTTCATTGTGGAGTTATTACTTTCTTACAACTTGTCTTATAATATGTCACGTGTAAAAAAAAAATTGAATTTGTGAAGACTTTTTAAAAAACAAAGTAGAACATTTAAACTAAAGAAGACAAATATCATGTTTGTGTTTTAATTTGTATTTTAACTATTTTTAAATGATGAGTGTTTTTTTTTATGGAACTATTGATAACGGATTGTTGTTTATTAAGTATTAAGAATGAGATTTCATCTTTAGAATGGTTACTAAGTCTTTCTGAAAACATTTTATCGTATTTGTTAATAAAGAAATTTTAATATTTTTATTATTTTCTTGAATTTTTGACAATTTTAATTTAAATTGGTTTTCTAGTTTTATTTTTCTCAAATAAAAAAACTGCAATATCAAGTTTGAATTGTGCAAAAAAAAAAGGAATTTGTGTTTAAATACTAAATAGTGAGATGAAGTAGACAAAGGTTAGAAAGGAAAATTTGATTGAATCTATATTTTAAATGTAGTTGAAATATTGATACATGAAAATTTAAAAGTGTGATTAATTAGAACAAAGGATTACAAAACAAAAAGGAATGAGACAAATTAAACCAAGTGAGTGTGTAAACCTTAAACAATTTTGAAAGTTTTTACTGATGAATTAACAATTGTGGTTGCTTAATTTTTTTTGTTACATCATAACAAAACATGAAGATGATTGAAGCATTTGTTTGTGTTAATTAGGAAGTGAGGGTCAAATAGTCAACCTTTATCTTACTAAAATTCATTTATTTATTTATTATTATTGCATCATAAACTTTTAATGATATATTTTTCTACTTCTCTTATAATCTGTCAAATGTCCAAAATAAATTGATGGTATAATTAATTTGATTAAAAGAAGACTTTTTAAAGAACAAAGTGAAACATTTAAACTTAAAGGAGAACATTTGTATTTTAATTTGTCTTTGGACTAATTTAAAATGATAAGTGTTTTTTTATGGAACTATTTTTAACGGATAGTTGTTTTCGTATAAATTAGAATTGTGTTTTCATCTTTACTTCAGGAATGTCATTGAGTGTTTTTTAAATTATCTTATCATCTTTGTTAATAACTTTTTTTTTTTCAGGTCTTGATTTAAGTAGGAGTAGCTGCAAAAGATTATTTGACATCCAAGCCAGTTTTTAGTAGTTAAGAGTATTTTATGTTAGAGTTGACTAGGGTTAGTTAATTAGTGTTTTAATGATTTTTTATTTATTTGTCATTTTATGTCTCTAACAAGTGTTTAACAATGTTTTTTAGATCATTTGGTATGTTAATATGTTAGTGTGGTTTGTTGAAATAACGTCGGTCAAGTATGATATCAATAAAAGTTAGTATGATATCAATAAAAGTCAGTGTCCAATATGAATAATTTCGATCATGTTTAGTACAAAAACAATTATTGGATTGAATATATTTGATAAAATATATTTTATTTTTTATGCATCTTGTTGTTGGAGATCTCACGTTGACTTCATAATACATATTTTAACAATTCTAAAATATTTTTAATTATTGATATAGTAAATACTTTTTTTTGACAACTTATTTTTATTCCTTTAACAATAACAAAGAGATAGTTAACTTTTGTTATTAGGAAAAACTGAACTTACATGGAGGTCATAACAAATTATAGTTATATTTTATTTATTTAATAATAATAATAATATATATATATATATATATATATATATATATATATACTCGTTACATTTCTAATAAAATAATACTAACGTTTCTTTCATTTTTTAAATATACTTTTATTTTTCTCATATTTTAAATAAATGACATACATCTTTTTATATTTTTAATACAGTGATACTAATTTTTTATTTTATTAAAAAATATCATATTTATTAAAACTTAAATAAAAAAATTATGAAAGTAAAATTTAAAGTTTACAAATATTTTTTATAAAAATAATAGATTTTTTATTCATTTTTAATTTAATGGTATCAAATCAACCACAAATTAGTATCAATATCACAAGTGAGATTAGGTTATCATATAATGAGATAAAGAAAACTTGTTAAACGACAAAATATATATATATATATTTGCAAATAAGTATTTAGCTCCTTGTATATACTTATATTTTATTTATATTTACTTGTATTGAAATTATAAATAAATATAATAATAAGTTCACAAATTTGACCTCAATATATTTACATCAAATTATTTATTTGTGTATTAAAATAATATTTTATTGAAAATATAATTTTTTATATTTTTAAATATAAATTATAACCTCTAACAATATAATTTTTTATGATGTTTTTTTATAAAAAAATCTGATTATATATTTAAAACTTTAATTTGTGATTTATTATTTTTAATTAAATTTTAAGCAATGTAATATTCAAAAAATTAAGAGAAAAAGTTCCATTTATCAAAATATAAAACATGCTAGTTTTATTAAAAACATATGGAATCTAATTACCCATAATTAATAAAACAAATTACAATAAATGTATATCTTTTAAAATGTGAAATTTAAAACATCCAAAATATAGGAGAAGATCATAGTAACTATTGCTCTTAAAGTCTTTAACATTCAATTATAACCAGGTAAGTTAACAATAATAAAATAATTCATATAAAGATTTAGGTTATAAGAAAATAATATAAATATCCCATCAACACATTATGTAAAAAAAATAGTCTCATTAATATTATATTTGAAAGTTGTATCGATCCGTCATCGACCATCGTTTGACCACTGGTGATGATGGGGTCGCGTAAGGTGGATCCCACAAGCGGCACGGGTCAGTGTCTCATGAGGCATGAGCGCCAAGGTACCGAAGTGTGGTCAGACATTGATCACCAAGATGTGCTGATGTATCAGTAGAGAGGTCTGACATTGGTGACTCGAACGGCAGAGATGGGCCACGAGAGGTGAATCCCAGACCACCCACCAGTTATCAGTTAGGGAGAAGCCTAACTCGCGAGAGTTCGTGTGTGTGGTGTGGATGACGTGTTTAGGCGTAACACAAGTAAAGAGCCACTGGAGAAGATACGACCTGTGAGGGTCACGTTCCAGGGGTGAGCTGCATGCATGACACGTGAACAGCTAGGACACTCCCAGGACGGGTGACCCCAGAGATCAGGTGCACGAGGTGGCATCCAGGTTGTCATCCCGTCAGAGGTTGCACTCCAGTTAGGGAACCCCACGCGCCAGGTTGCCTTAAGAGTGGGTAACAACGGCGCTGAGGCCCTCCCTCAGAAAGCCTATTTTGGGTAATGGAAACAGTGGGAACCCTATACTATATAAAGGGAAGTACAAACCTAGTAAGGTACGTTATTCATTTGCGTCGCTTCACACACACATATTACACGAGATTTTTACAACTTACTTTGGTGTTTCCTAACCCTAATATTGACTTTAGCGTCAGAGTGCAAACGACCTCTAGGACGCCCTTTGTCTTTGTGATTTCAGGTGTTTGATCGAGAGAAAGACACGAACGAAGGCACAAAGAATCGAATGTGGGAGTATCGTGAGACGTACAAAGGCCCTCAAGTCAACCGGTAGTAACAAAAGTATTATCTTTTCAATATCATTCCGTAACTACGAATTTATTAAATTCAACACTATACAAACATAATTAAAATTATGAAATACAACCACATGTAAACATATTCATAAATTTTTGTTAATAAACAAATATGATAAGATAAAGTCTTAATTATCCTTTTAGTTCCTATATAAAGGGCAACAATAAATTTAGTTCCTATATTTTTAAAAAATTTAACATAGTCCTAACTTTTTTTTAGAACAATTCAATGTGATCCTTAGTGTTAGATTGTATTCAACGACGTTATGTGGATAATAATGTGGCACATATAATGACACAAATTGGTACACAAATGGATGATGACGTCAACGCCTCCCCTTCCTACACATCCCATACATCAATGCAGTACAAGTCATCTCATCAAGAAAATAACCTTTCTCTGTCATCACACACAACAACTTATTGGCCTTTACCACCTTCCCCAACTTGGACCACCCAAAAATCAAAGTGTTGCAAGTAACAACGGTTGAACAAGGTGCTTTGATGTCTCCAAATCCAAGTGGAATGCATGAAGATCATTGTTGTTGGTTGTGTGTGTGTGTTTAGAGTAATTGAATTTGTTATCCACTCTAATTGATGATCCAAGGTTGTTTGATTTTAATCATTTTGAAAAATATGTGTTTTCAAATGAAAGTGAAAAATCTACTGGTTGAAATTTCGATTCAACCAATTGTTTACACTTAGTGTATTTTGAAAAGGTATTTGTAAAGGCTTGACTTTGGTTGACTTTGCCGTCAAACTAATTGAATCGATGGTTTCGTGTTTTCTGAAAACCTTAACATAATTATGTTAAGTGACTTTAATATGTTTTAAATGATTTAAACTGTTTTTGGCTCTTGCATTAAATGCTTTAACCAACTGATTAGAGTTTAAATAAGTTGTTTTATGCTTCTAATCTAAATGAATTCAAGAGAAATTATTCAAAATAGTTTTCCACGATTGCTAAAAGCTTTAAATCTTTTTCTAAGAGTGAAATAAAATTGTGTTGTATTCATTTTGCTTTAATCTGTGATTGTACATAGGTGTACCCATTCCTTTCTCTCTTGACTACTGTATTTTTGTGAGAATTCTTGTTGTGCATATTTAGAGGTTGTTCTGAAATATGTGGTGTATTTGCCAAAGGTGGTGTGTTTTCTTGAAAGGTTCAAGATCACTACTTTGGTGTGTCGTGTGTAATAAAGGTTTCTGGTTGCTTCTCAATTCTTAGTGGTTGTTGAGGACTGAATATAACTCTTGATAAATAGTGTACCAGTATAAAACTCTTTGTGTTAATTTCTCTATCATTTCTCTCTTTTAAAATTGTTTTTGCTTTGTTTTTAACACTACTGGTATAAACAACCAATTGTTTCACAAAAACAACCAATTGATTTTTTGCAATCACGTTAAAAACAATTTTGAAATTGGATGAACTGATTTCTAATTCATTGATTCCTAGTTGACTTTCTATCTACTTTCAATATTTGCGAAAATCTTTCATAACACAATTCACTCCCCCTCTAATTTAAGGCCTATAATTCTAACAATTGACATCAAGAAGGTGTAGGTTGGAGAGAACATTATTTGGAAGCAAATTCTTCTATTTCCATGTCGAGTGCAATATCATGTGATAATATTCCTTCCCTATGCATGGAAGAAATGTTCCTTGACTAACAACTACTACATTTCACTCTTTCATGTTATTGGATGCAAAGCGGCAATTTAGAGGTTGCTATTAAAAACTCACAAATTATTGTTTCTCCATGTGACAATCTCATTACATGCATCATGGGGGATGCAGATTTTTAAGTTGAGGCTCATATCACCACAAGGTGATCACAATGGTTTAATGAAAAAACATTAATTTTTTTAAATGTCATTAATGTGAATGATTTATAATAATGGTAAGGTCATCATCAATAATATGGTAAAGATCAAAATCCAATAAATGATAATGATGATGTTGAGAATATCATACCCCAAATCCACCATGATTCACGTATACTTTTACAAATGTGAAGTGGTATTTAGGGGTTATAAAAATGATTAAACAATTTAAACACAATGTTTACAAAGATTTTGACAAGGTATGTCTTAGGGTTTGAGAATTAATATGTTAGATGAAAGTTTTGATTAATTATAGGACTTTTTAGAATGAGCGAACATGTTTATTTATTTTTCATTTCAGTTATTATAATGTAACTTTTTATTTTTATGATATCTTCTTATACTTTTGTACGTCTAATTTTAATTACGCAATTAAACACGAAACATCAATTTAAGTTGATTATTTCAAAGTTTAATTCATTTAAATTTTTGTATTAACATTTTGAATTTTTTAAATATAATTTTATTTCGATTTCAATTTAATTTAATTTAATAAAAGTTTATTTTTTTACATTATTAATAGCTATAATTTTTTTTCTTAATATTAAATCCAAATTTATCTTTAAGCAATGATAATAAGGTAAATTTACAAATACATTAATTGAAAAGATAAAATTTAATCTATCATAACAATCAAATCATTAATAATTTTTTTACTTCTTCTCTCTCAATTTTTATTTATTCTTTAATCTAAATAACCTCTTTCATTTTTTTTCCATCCCATCTTCCCTCATCGTTATTATGGGGGTTTATTATTTTTTATGTGGAAGAAAGAAAATTCACCGAGGTTTAAATAGTTTTTTGGTGGCTATAAAGATATTTTTAAAGTAAAAATCAAGTTTCAATAGTTATCTTAACCCAGTTTGGCCCAATTGAGAGACTCACGGACTAGTATGTCAAACAATAATTTTTTTTTTAAATTACTTATTTAATAAGATTAATTTAAAGAGATCATTTTAATTAAACGATGAGAAATATATTAATAGTTTAGTTTTGATTTTATTAAAATATCAAATTTTATCGTACTATAGAAATTGAATTTATAAAATAAATTATCAGCAATAATAAATATATATTTTAATTTTTTAGGAGTAATAAAAATCTAGAAAAGCTTTATAGTAACTTTAAACTTAAAATTTAATGTATATTTTTTTTCAATAAAAACATTGTCTAACCATCTCACATTAACCACATTATTAATCTAAAATCAGTTAGATTGAAGGATTTTGGTATTGAACGACCTAACTTAAGTGAAAGAATTTGTTTCATTGAACCACTTAACTTAAGTCATAAGTTTTCAGTAGGTGATAAATAACTTATGGAGTTTAATTTTTTAACTTGAAAAATTTATAACTTATGGCCAATGTCACATTTTTTTTTCTAATGTTCTTTTGGTTTTTTATATTGATTCTTAATTAGTTTCTAGTGTTTTGTTTAAAAAATATTTATATTTATTGATTGAGAATAATAAATATTATTAAATATATAATTGTTGGACTATATATATATTTTAATCTCAAATTGGTGGATCTACATTAACACAAATATTATAATTAATATTTTTATTAATCTAACATAAAGTATATAAGTGACCTTTGTCTTGGATGTTCGATATGTTTTTGACATGAAAATGATATATCGATCCTATGTAAATCAAAACTTGTTTTTTTTTTCAATTTTATTTTATAATTTTTAAAGTAAAATGTTTTACAAGAATTCAAAATAGCTAGAAATATGAACTCGTTTGTCATGTTAGTAAATATGTTTATCATATTTCATGTACAAAGAACATCCCTTTTAATTTGCTTGTACTACATATTAAATTTAATTCATTCAACTATTTTTTTTATTGTACAAAGTTGTTAAGAACACATTTTTAATTGTATGAATATATGAACATCTCTATTATTTTTTATGATGTAATTATATTATTTTGTATTTTATGTTTGATTTTTTTCTATTATTCTGTAATACATTATTACTGAACTCTAACTATCTGTAATTTTTTTGTTTTATTTGTAATGTTGCAACAAATTATATGTATCTGATTTTTTTTTTTGTTTTCGCATCTTATATTTCAGTTATCTTTAAAATCCAGTTCATATTTTTAAAACTTAACTCTCCAAAAATTCTCAAAAATAATTTTGTCACCAATCATACTTTTTATATAATTAAGAAATTCAGCATAAAATATTAATTTAAAAATATATTGCTGATAAAAAAATCCATTTAAAAATATTTATTACATAGAACTAAACATTCATTCATTTATTATTACTAAGAAATAAAAAAATATTCAATAAAAGAGTGTTAGTAAGTACCACATTTTTTAAATACTCTTTTTTTTTTTTCACATAAGAGAGCGTTTTTTCAGAGTGGTGTTTTTCTGATAGCACTTTTAATCGATTAAACCGCATTTTTCAGTGTAAGGGTTTACCGCGAAACCGGGTTTTGGCGCGAAAGATTGGTTTCTGGCGTCTTTCTCCGGCGACGCCGATGAGGTAGTGTGAGACTGCGAGTGAGTTGTTTCTTCCTTCAGAAAGCTTTGCAAGGAAACAATGTCAGAAGAGATTCAAGAAATCCGCAGTATAATTTCTTCAGATAACAAGTTCAACAAATCATCAGGTTATTCATCCCTCTTGCAATTTCAGCAGCAATCTTGCGTCAACGCTTCTTCGCTCCAATCCCTTGCTCACTCCTCCCAATCCATAATATCCTCCATTGTTTCCGACATCTTCGACGACCATGACGAAGAAATGTGAGCACCGACTTCCGCTTTCTCACCATTCAATTGTTTTAACCTCTTTCTACGTTCTCTCTGTAGAATTTGAATTTCCATTAATTAATCTATTTGATTGTCCGTCAGAGCCACTCAAGCGTTGAAGTGTTTGGGGTTCATGCTTTATCACCCCTCCATCGTTTCCGTTCTTCGAGGTATCTGGTTTCGCTGTTGTGTTTCAACCTATCGATTTGGTTTGCAAAGCTGATTTTCCCTTGTTTTTGCAGTGAATGATGCCAATTTAGTTCTGAGTGCATTGCCCAAACTTATCACGACTACAAAATTAAAGGCCAGTTTGATGTTCTTTTTACTCTTGATTAGTGTTTTCAGTTTTAGTAGAGTTTTTATGTATTATGTTTAGTTGTTTACATTATTTGTCTTGACCATTGCTACAGTCTGCTTGTAATTTAGGGGTATGGTGCTTGTCTGTCCAACAGTTGGGTGCACCATTTCTTGTTACTCACTTTCATTATTTGTTACGGGCAATTGTTCACGCGCTAGACAATCCCATGGGTTCTTTGTCAACAACATTTGAAGCTACACAGGTAGAGTTTCCTTTCTTTATTGTTTGGTGCTTTAATAATTCCATAATAAAAATTGTATTTAAAGTCAGCACAGTTGCATAAGTCTCTAAGGTGAAACTTTAATTTTGTTTATAGAATAGCTTTAAAAGAACCTAAGGAACTGCTTAAAAGTTTTGTCAAATAAAATTAGGAACAAAATAAACGAACTCCACACTTCTAGTCATTTTTTTAAATGGTTCATAGATAAACCAATTCCCCCTTGTAGTGTTTTTCAACAATGCTTACCAAGTTGACGGACATTCTTCCCTTAAAATATATTGCAGAGAGGATAAAAATAATCAGTTTTTTTACTCAGCTCAAAATATATATCTTGTCAGTATCACATGTTACTATAACCTTGAAAGCAAAACTGTGCCCAATGTACCTTATTTCAATTTTTTTAATGTTATACCAGCTTCTTGCCCATTCTTTTAAACACTCACTAACTAGAGATGATGTTCTTTTATGCATGCCTGGCTGGTTATAGTGGTCTGAATCTCGTGGCATATTTATTCTTGAAATTCATGGCAGTTTTCTTTTGATACTCTTAGCCTCTGAATTACAGGCTGTAATGAAGCTATCAGGTCAATTAAGCGAGCAAATGAAAGGCTCATCCCCTATATGGGCACCCCCAATATACAGAAGACTTCTCAGCACAGATAAGAGGGAGAGGGATGCCTCAGAAAGGTGCCTGTTGAAAATCAGATCCACAGTCATTCCTCCTTCTCTGGATCTTTCTAAGGTACCAAAACATTGTGATTTCAATATAAAGTGATGGTTCGTCCTCTAGTGGCATTGACATGATTATATTATGGCTATTTAAGCTGTTAAGACTACTGTTGCTTTAGTGCTTATGCAAACGATAACAAACTACACTATTTTTATCTTGTCAAGGTTGTCACTTTGTGGTACTTGTAATCCCTACTGCCTATAAGGTGTGTACAAAAAATCCAAATATTCAAATTGAATTCATATCATACTGATCTAAATTACTTTAAGACCATTTTAATGGATCCGTTTCAAATTCAAATCCATATCTTTGGATTTTTAATCCAATCCACTTAATTGGATTTGGATTTAAAAAGAACCAAAATCAATGTTCATCCTAAGAAATCATTTGGTCAAGATAATTTTTTGTAGGTTTCACCTGATATTTTTTTACTCTATGCAAACTGTTTCTTTGGTTTAGAACATAGTTGGGATGTTGTTGGGTTGACCTTGGATGGGACATCCTTGGCTCGGTATCAGCCAAGGCGACCTCAACCTTGGCCAGGGCATTATTGACCTATTTACCTATTACAAACCTCTTTCAAAGCCTAAGTGTGGTCTTTTAGCAGCCTGATCTGACCTAAAGGTTTGTTAACATGACCTGAGTTATAGAAAAACCTACAAACAAGCAAATAAGCTTAACTAGGCCAACCAACTTATAAAGGCCACTAGGTCTTGTTCATCACATAAATAATTCATTGTATTTTAAAGACTAATATTAAAGGAAATAAGAAAATTTCTGCAAGCAAAAGTCATTATATTAAAATTAGATAGACACATAGTGCTCATCATATTGCCACATGATCAAAATATGAGAAAAACATTTATATGCAAAAATAATTAAGCAGTGAGAAAAAGTAATACACAAAGGAAAAAAGGGAAAACATCAATTAGAATCACCAAATACATGTATCTTTTTGTTGAGCCATCGTGCTATTAACAATTGTATATGATCACTCTCTTTCCAAAAATTACCAATTTAATTTTGAAAAATATCTTCATTATTTTTAGTAAAAAAATAAATTAATTCAAATAAAACAGAATTTGAATTTATGAACTAAATTTCCTGGTTTTAGTGCCAATTTTATTCAAATTAAATGGATATGAATTTAAATCCAAGTTTAAATTATATTAAATAAATAATCATCAATTTTATACAATTAAATAGATTTGGAATCCAATCAATTTTATTGGATTTGGATTGGATATAAAAAATCCAATGCCCACCCTGTACTATATTTTTATATAAGTTACTTTTGTGGTACTGCAAAATGGAAATCAAATTTGTATTGTCCATGACATATCATGCTTGGTCTGTAAGCTTTACCTAAGTTTAAACTCGTGCTCTTTGGTGTCATTGTCAACTTACCTTTTTTGTCCATTAGGTCATTGTCAAAGATCTGAAGATAAAATTGCTCAGTGGGATGAAGGTTTTGCTAGACAATGGTATGAAGACGCAGGCTGTTTGTGCATGGGGATGGTTTGTCCGAATGCTTGGATCCCATGCTTTAAAGAGTAGGCATCTCGTTAATGATATGCTGAAAATTCCTGAACGTACATTTACAGATATTGATCCTCAAGTTCAAATAGCTACGCTGGTATTATATACGAATTGCTGGTTTACTTTTATCTCATCCACGATTCACAAAGATGAACTATGTCTGGCATGTAAACCTGTTCAATATTAAAGTGACTTGATAGAAAGTGGCTTAAAGAATTATGGTTGACATTCATGCTGTATTTGGTTTTGAGGAAATAAACGGAGGAAATGGAAATAGAGAAGAATAAAGTTGAGAAAAGAGAAATAAAATTGCATATTTAGTTTGATCGAGTAGTGATTGTGAAACAATAGTGGGTTCCACAAATTATTTTTTCTCCCTCTACTAAACAATCAATTCTGTCCCTCTCCATCTCTACCAAACACGCCCTTAGATACCAATGCACAGAACACTTATTAGGTGTTAACATCATTTACTTATTGTTGCTTATGTGACCCTTTCATGTGCCTTCTGTACAGGTTGCTTGGGAAGGTCTTATTGACGCTCTTGTTCACTGTCCAATATTGGTTTCTGAGAAAAACGCATCAGCAGAGGAGAATTCTCTATTAGGAAGGAAAAATTGTGATGATCAAGCAAATGGATTTTCCAAAAGCATAAAGCTAATAATGATGCCACTGATTGGCATCATGTCCAGTAAATGTGATTTATCAGTTCATTCATCCTGCTTAAACACGTGGTGTTATTTGCTACATAAGCTTGATATCTCTGTCAATGAACCATCAATGATAAAAATAGTCTTAAAGCCTATACTTAAAGCAATATTTCAGAATGGACCTGATAGCAAGAACATCTGCTTATGGAACCTGGGTCTTGATCTGCTTACTGAAAGTATTTCACAGAAGAGTAGGGAGGTCCTCTACCAGTCAACTGGCCTGGTAAGCCACAAAAACTCTGAAAACGGACATTCTCAATCTGGAAAATGCTCTTGGAAGCAACACCTAATTAGATGGATGCCCTGGAGTATCAATCAATTGGACTTTTATCTGAGTATGATTTTTCATCTTATCCATCAAGCATCTCTGCCAACTGTCACTTATGATCATAGAAGTCATGTTTATGATGCTGCTTTGAAGTTATTTATACATACTCTGAAAGGAGTCAAACTGCATGTGGAAAGTCCATCTACTAATTATGATGGTATTATGCAGTGCTTGACCTCATCAATAACATTCATCAAGAAAGTATGTGAAGATTTATGCTCGGATGTTGGAGAAAATTACGATGTTTATTGTACTTCCATTCAGTTTATAGATGCCATCACAAAGGAGTTAGGTCCTTCTATCTTGGGATCACCTCTGTACAAAATTTCTTTAGATCTGAAGTACATTGAAGACATGCAATCAGTTGATCATAACAAACATATAAAATTTCTTAGTGTCAGTTGTGTTTCTTATATGGATAAGGTTTCTCCATTGGTTTATTTGATAGCACTGTACTTCTACATGATGGTTCAGTTAACCATGAAATCCCATCAAACAGATCACGTATCACAAGGGATGTGTGAATATTTTAAATTTATGTTTTCTTCAAGTGATCCCCTGGAAGATCTCCTCACCAGTATTAGTTTCTTGTACAGACACGTTCAACCAATTTACTTAAACATATGGGTAGCATTGGCCCAAGGTCTGGACTACTGTGTATCTGATGCAAACTGCAAGTCACTACAGGAAGCCTTGTCTGACAGCACTGTATATTCTTCCATATGCCATCTTTTAATTTACCCCATCGTGGCACTTTCTGAAGTTCCAAGAACGACCGTGACAAATGCTACTGCATGTTTTGATAAATATCCTGTATCACCAGAAGGAGTGCCGAGGTTTGAACTGGTTATTCAAACATGGAAAGCACTTCATGGATCTCTTTGTACAGTGTTCACTGGATGTTCATCAACCACCAATTTTTCTGGGGACCTGTGCTTGCTCTTTAGCAGCTACCTTGATGAAAATAGTGGCATGGTTGAGAGCGGTGTTGATTTTGACTTCGCATGCAATGATGTGGATCTTGGTTTCCTTCATTTAACTGGCAATTTCTTGATTTGCATTCTAGAACAGATTCAGACTTTGGAATTAGTTTCGGAATTGGACAGAAGTAAATTTGACCGTGATAGGAAAATTTTGTTCTGTATAAAGAACTGCTTAAATTTTGTTGCCAAGTAAGTTTCAATATGCTTTGTAAGGATATGAGGAGCCTTTCTAGTTGTTTAATACGTGATTGCCATGCCTCTTTTTGATTGTGTGGGGGTATCTGTGTCATATCTTTGGATAATATAAGTTGAATGGTAGAAACAGTGCATCTTCAAAATGGATCTACTCTTTTTATTAGCCTGATATTGCTATCGTCCCGTGTTGAGTTAGGGATGTAAAAGCAATGTCACTGGCATTTCGACATATACTAGTTCTTTTGTTTTTAGTTTTATAAATAGGCGTCTATTCTATTTCTTGGGTCACAACTTATTCAAGTAATTAACTTGCTAATTTGTATTTTGCTGCTTTACTTAGCTTGTATAAGTATTATTTTGATCATAACACTACCTTTGGGTTTAGGGTTTACCTAACCTACTCTAATTGCTGTTAATGGATGTGTCAAGCATGTGCAAAATCAAGGGTATCTCTGAGTTTCTACTAATCATTTTCATGTCACATTTCAGGTATATGAATTTATTGAGGATAAAAACGGTGCGAGACCCGCTGCCTGGATTTGTTGGGACCTCTAGGTAAGTCAATATAAGCTGTCTCCTGCAATGCATTCTTGGTTGTTTAATTAGTAACTCTACTTTACTGTTACTTTATCATAAATGTCAGGCTATATTCTGCGTTGGCATGTTTTATTAGTTGCCTTCACTCGAAGCAAGATATTCTTCATTTTCTGAAGGTTTGTTCCTTCTATTCTTACTTCTCATTCTCAGTTCGTTGAAGTAGCTTTTATGAAACATGTGTATTTAATTATATGCTGCAACTTCGGAGGGTGGGGGTTTACTTCACTACTAATAATTAGTCCATGATAGAAGGTTCAACTCAGTTATGATACCGGCTTAGGGGGAGGGGGGCAGATGCGTTTAATTTGCCATAACTCGATATTTTTCGTTTCATCAAACAAGCCTTTAATCTTCCGTATACTTGGCTGCAGATTGTTTCCTTCCCTCTACTTGAATGGCTATCAAATATGGAAATGCAGGATGATAGAACAAACGACCAACTCCAACTTCTATGGACCGAAATTCTAAGCTGCTTAAGAAGAAGTCAACCTCCTATAAACTTTGGTTCCGCTTTGCTCAAACTTCATGAACCTCTATTTGAAAAAACTCTCAATCACCCACATCCCTCTATTTCAGAACCAACCATCAACTTTTGGAATTCTACATTTGGTCAGCAAATTATTTTGGATTTCCCCTCGAGTCTTCTTTGTGTCCTGGACAGGCTATCCAGAAATGGAAGATTAAAGGTCCAGAAGAGAAGCCTACCATGTCTTCCGAAATGTCATTCTCCTGAGGAAGCCAATGATCCTGTACAGGGATATAGGGTCTCTGCGAAACATAACAGGACTTCTAAGAGGGTGGAACTAGTGTTGGATAAGCTAAAAGAGGCACCTCCTTTAAGTTGTAAAAAGAGGAGGCTAGAACTGACTGAGCATCAAAAGGAAGTTAGGCGAGCACAGCAAGGAAGGGAGAAGGATACTGGAGGACATGGGCCAGGAATTAGAACTTACACTAATGCAGACTTTACACAAGGTCACGATGATTCGCAAGAAAGCCAGGAGGAGATAATAAGAGATCCTGAAGCTATATTGCAGATGCTAATAAAAACTATCTGACTTGCTTTGAATGCTGCTTATAGATGCCATTATACTCATAGAAGCCTGAATTATTATTTATTCAGATAAATTTATTTTAACTTGTCTTGATTAGCAATTTTTAAATCGCAAAAAATTAAGGAATGTCAGAATATAATAACTTCTAGTACTCAATTACATATGTGGCGGTAGGCTATTCACCACAGAGATCAGTTTTCTTAATTTTACATATTAAATCAATGTTAGAGTTAATTTAACATACTGTTTTTATTAATGGAAAAACACATCATGTACCCGAAAAAATGCATCAAATTAGTTTAAGTAATGTCATGTGTACTACGAATATTTTCATTCCAATAATCATATAAAGAATTAATAGTTTAAGAGTTAGGCTTTATAAATTTTTTTATTATTGATATATAAACAAAATTATTTGTCATAAAAATAAACAATGTATTTATGTCTTAAAATAATATTTTTACCAATTACTAAATAAACCATTAATTAGGATGCAAGTGTTATAAAATGTTTATATCAGTTAAAATTGAAAAAGAAATTAAAAATTATATAAAGCAGTAAAGTTCATAAAAAATAAATTAAAATCTTATAAAGTAACTTTAGAAAGGAGATGCATAAGAGGCTCAATTCCCTATCCAGCACCATTTACATCTTTATTTCCCTATCTAGCACCCTTTTGTTTTTATTTCCCTATCTAGCACCCTTTTGTTTTTATTTCCCTATCTAGCACTCTTTTATTTTTTATTTCCCTATCTAGCAC